>ERZ802830.3812-NODE-3812-length-12456-cov-5.78969_pt1 | contig 12456 bp, 10 predicted proteins | sample MGYA00345654_ERZ802830 | MGnify/ENA primary metagenome ERZ802830 (study PRJEB30503, sample SAMEA104212375) | marine metagenome | biome: Westerlies Biome; feature: [SRF] surface water layer (ENVO:00010504) within the epipelagic zone...; material: water... | reverse complement strand
AAATTAACCTACCCATAATAAGATTATATAGACCAAAACCATGGAGAACGGTAGTTATTTAGCATGCTATTATGTCAGCTAAGCCTAAAACGCTAAATTGATTAGTCAATGATTAACGCTTTAATACAGCAGTCCTTTGAAACCAAGTTAAATCTCTATTTTGATAGAGATGAAGACCCTGCATGGTTAAAAAAACTTATAGGCGACGCAGAATTTTTACAGCAACTCCAAATCGCCTGGGGTTGCAGTGATTTTGCCGCTGATCAGGCCGCTAGTCATCCCGAAGAATTTCGTGAGCTTGTGGAGAGTGCTGATCTAGAATCATCCTATTCGCAAAAGACTGTACTGAAATCACTTAAACAGATTATTTCTTCCATTCCTGATGCCAATGAAAAAGCACTGGCTAGGCAGCTAAGGCTTTTTCGGCGGCGTGAAATGCAGCGCATTATATGGCGCGACTTTAATCGTCTAGCGGATGTAACAGAAACTACCCGCGATGTGACTCTATTGGCTGAGGCCTGTATTAAAGTTACATTAGATTATCTGCATCCCATGGTTGCCAATGATTTTGGTAAACCTTTGGATAGCTGCGGTAATGAACAAAAGTTATTAGTGATAGCCATGGGCAAAATGGGCGGAGGTGAACTTAATCTGTCATCAGATATTGATCTTATTTTTGCCTACCCAGAGGCGGGAGAAACCCTGGGTGCAAAACGCTCAGTTTCCAATCAGCAGTTTTTCGAGCGCTTGGGTCAAAGGTTGATTGCTTCCCTTGATGCGCAAACGGTTGATGGTTTTGTATTTCGTGTGGATATGCGATTGCGCCCTTATGGGCAAAGTGGCCCTTTGGTGCAAAATTTTGCCGCCCTTGAAGATTACTATACAACTCAGGGTCGTGGCTGGGAGCGTTTTGCTATGGTCAAGGCGAGAGTAGTTGCTGGCGAGCCAAAAAGTGTTGAAGTACTTAATGATATTTTAAACCCCTTTATTTACCGTCGCTATCTGGATTATGGCGCAATCGAGTTATTGCGCGATCTTAAGCGAAAAATTAATTTAGAAGTCTCTCGTAAAGGCATGCAGGATAATATCAAACTCGGACGCGGCGGTATTCGCGAACTGGAGTTTATTGTGCAGAGCTTTCAGCTTATTCGCGGTGGGCGACTTCAGAGCTTACAGGTGCAATCTTTTCAACAGGCCCTTGAGCAAATTACAGTGGATGGGCTATTAGAGGAAAAGATAAAAACTCAATTGTGGCAAGCTTACCAATTTTTGCGCGATACAGAGCATGTGCTACAAGGGATAGATGATAAGCAAACCCAGCAATTACCTATGGATGAATTATCACAACAGCGTGTGGCTTTAGTGATGGGGGCCTCTCATTGGGATAAGTTCTTAGAGCAGTTAGACACTCACAGAGATAATGTTCACTGTTGTTTCGCCAATATGATTGCCGATGAAGGTCAAGTTTCCCCTGGGCAGCAGAGCTCTGAGATTAATTGGGAACCAGAGATGAATACAGATGAGAGTATCGCTCTGCTTAAGACGCTAAATTATCAAAAACCAGAAGCAATTATTGAGACGCTTAAACAATTTTATACCAGCCGCGGGGTAGTTGCTTTAGCCGCAGTTGCAAGGGCTCGTCTAGATACGCTAATGCCCGAAGTGCTGCGAGTCTGTGCTGCCCAAAAGGATAGTGATCGTACCTTTGGTCTAGTGTTTAATTTAGTTCAAGCAGTATTGCGACGCAGTGTGTATCTCACATTGCTAATAGAAAATTCTCAGGCTTTGGAGCAATTAGCGCTGCTGTGCCAAAGAAGTCAGTGGATTGCCGATCAACTCACCGCTTTTCCAGACTTGCTGGATGAGTTATTGGATCCAAGAAATTTGTATGCCACTCAGACCAAAGTTGATTTGCAGGATCAGCTGCGACAGCAAACATTACGTCTTGATGCCAATGATCAAGAGCAACAAATGGAGGTTATTCGCTACTTTGTGCGTGCTTGCAATTTGCGGATTGCTGCCAGTGAGATTACGGACCGCTTATCTTTAATGGAGGCCAGCGATCAGCTGACATGGACGGCTGAAGTAGTGGTAGAGCATGTGGCTAATGTCGCCTGGCATCAAATGGTAGCTAAATATGGCACGCCGGTACCGGCAATAGATAAGACCTATGATGGCGCAACCCCAGGTTTTATTGTGGTTGCCTATGGCAAGGTGGGTGGGTTAGAAATGGGCTATAAATCTGATTTAGATTTGGTTTTTTTGCATGATAATTTAGTTGGTGAAACTATTGGTGGCCCCAAGTCTATTGATAGCTCCACTTTTTTTGCCCGTCTAGGTCAGCGTATTATTCATCTGCTATCAACATCAACCCATGCGGGTATGGCCTACGAGATAGATATGCGACTTCGGCCTTCGGGTAATTCGGGCATGTTAGTTTCTAGCCTTGACTCGTTTGAAAAATATCAACAACAAAGCGCATGGACTTGGGAGCATCAGGCACTGGTTCGCTCAAGAGTGATAGCGGGTGATAAGACAACGGCATTGGGATTTGATGCTATTCGTATTAAACAATTGCGTAAAAAAAGAAATATCGAAAAATTGCGCAATGATGTGTCTGAAATGCGTATTAAAATGCGTAAACATCTGGATAAAAGCACAAAAGATGGAAAATACTGCCTAAAGCAGTCATCTGGAGGTATCGTCGATATTGAATTTATGGTTCAATTTGCGGTCTTGGCTTGGTCTAATAAGTCTGAACAATTAGTTCAGTGGACAGATACCGTTCGATTGCTAGACGCTATGTCGAACGCAGAGGTTATTAGCGAGCAAAAGGCACAGCAACTGATAGAAGCCTATAAGATATATCGCTCGGCAGCCCATGATTTGCAATTGCAAAATCGTCCTGCTGAGGTATTGGTGTCGGAATATACTGAACAGCGTGAGGCTGTTCAGCTATGCTGGCAGAGTTTTTTAAGTAATCACAAGAAAGAGGATTAGGTCGATGGCATTTTCAGACCGAGATGGTTTTATTTGGATGGATGGTAAATTAGTGGATTGGCGTGATGCGCAAATACACTTTCTAACATCCTCTTTGCATTATGGCACAGGCGTTTTTGAGGGCATTCGTGCCTATGAAACAGATGTTGGTACCTGTATTTTCCGTTTGGAAGACCATGTTCGCCGTTTATTTAATTCTGCGAAAATTCTGCATTTAGATATTCCTTACACTGAAGAAGAAGTCAGCTCGGCAATCTGTGAAGTTGTTCGAGAGAATAATCTCAAAGAAGCTTACATTCGTCCATTGGTGTTCTTAGGTTCTGAAGGGATGGGTTTACGGGCTGAAGGGCTAAAGGTTCATTTGGGGATTGCCGCATGGGAGTGGCCATCCTATACCTCGCCAGAGACGTTAGAGTCAGGCTTAAAGGTTCGAACATCCTCGTATACCAGACACCATGTAAATATCACCATGGTTAAAGCTAAAGCCAGTGGTAACTATATCAACTCAATGCTAGCTTTGCGCGAGGCCTTAGATTCCGGTTGTGATGAAGCGATAATGCTGGACCCTGAGGGCTATGTTGCAGAGGGAAGTGCAGAAAACTTCTTTATAGTACGTAAAGGCGCTATTTATACCCCTGACCTGACTTCATGTTTGGATGGCATTACTCGCGATACCGTATTCACACTCGCTGCAGATCAGGGTATAGCGGTTCATGAAAAGCGTATTTCTCGCGATGAGGTCTATATTAGTGATGAGGCATTCTTTAGTGGAACTGCCGCTGAGATAGTACCTATACGTGAATGTGATAGCCGTATTATAGGCACTGGTGAGCGCGGATCTCTAACGGCTGAGCTGCAGTCTGCATACTTTGATTTAGTACGCGGTAAAAATTCCAAGTATTTAAGTTGGTTAACATCAGTTGCCTAATAAAGAAATTCTTTTCGGAGATTAAAATTTGAGTTCTGTAGCAGTTGAGCCAGTTAATGTCTTGTGTATGAAGTGGGGTACAAAGTACCCCGCTGATTATGTCAATAAACTCTATTCAATGGTGAACAGAAACCTCAATAAAGAATTTCGCTTTGTTTGTCTTACTGAGGATGCTGAAGGCTTAGATAAAAATATTGAAGTTTTCCCGCTGCCAGAGCCTGAGGTTAAGCTGGATGGTCCAGAGCGTGGCTGGAATAAATTAGCCGTGTTTTCGGAGAGTTTATATGATCTAAAAGGCAAGGTACTGTGCTTAGATTTGGATTTGATTATTACAGGTAGCTTGGATGATTTATTTGATTATCCCGGTAAGGTAATAATTATTAAAGATTGGATTAAAAAAGACGGCACTGGAAATTCATCGGTCTACCGTTTTGAAGTAGGCGCACATCCAGAGATTTTATCCAAGTTTGAGCAGTCGTTTAAGGAAATAAAAAACATCCATCGCAATGAGCAGGAGTACCTGTCTGCAGAATTAATAGCCAAAAATGCCTTGAGTTACTGGCCTGACCAATGGTGCCGAAGCTTTAAACGCCACTGTATTAAGCCATTTTCATTATTTTTTGCCCGGAAAACCCAGATGCCTGAAGATACTCGCGTGGTAGTATTTCATGGCAAGCCCGACCCACATGAGGCAATTATTGGTGTAAGTGGCAAATGGTATCGGCGCTTTAAGCCCGCTAGCTGGGTTGCAGATCATTGGACTAGCGACTAAAGCGTCAAGTGAGTGATTATCTATGGTAACAAGAAAAAAAAGCAAATTGGAAAAATGGTTTTCTTTTTCACGCCATCGTCGCCGCTTTGGTTCACATAAAGTGATTAGTGCCCTTGGCAAGAAAAGCTTACAAGAACTTCAACAGAAAATTATTGATGGTAAGGACTTCCATTTTACGCATGGCTCTGAGATAAGTCTTGAACAGCATCTTTCTAATCTAAAAAAAGAGTTCATGGGACAGTCTGAATTATCTCACTATCATGCAAGCTTGATTGTTTTAATTCGCAGAGAGGTCAATCAGAAAGAGATGTTTAAGGCTTTTGCTGAATTATGGCTAGAGTGTGGTGATTTTTTAATCAAGCAATTAAATACCAGATGGCTTGTTTCTGCAGCGGATACCTTTGCAGATTTCAGTGACGATTTAGCAGAGTGCACGGGCGCACTAGCCGTAACATCTTTGGTTAATACAGTAAAACTTTCTGAAACAGAACGACATATTACAAATTGCCCTGGCGTGACTACACAAATGGCTGAAAATATCGACTTGAAAAATAATCGCATACCTCTTTGGGATGGCACCTCAGCCTTCGCAATAGGAACTGATGATACATTGCGGAACTTTCGTTGGCGATTAGACAGCCTGTTATTAAAAAACGACGATCAATTACATTCGATTAAAATCCTGCGCGAAATTTTTTTCAGATTGCAGCAAAATGATACCGTTTATAAGCGCTTTCGAGACTGCCATAAACGAGACCGTACACGATGGTGGTAAATGAAAATATATATTATTAATTTGCCCACAGAGCAGAGTAGAGCATCTTTTCAAGCAAGCCAATTTAATAGATTAAAGCTTGATTTTGAAATTGTTAAGGCCATTTCTGTTGAATGTGTTACTCAAGAGTTCTATGAAAGCAAGGCTTTTTCTTGGGAGCGCCCACTTAGCTATCCTGAAGTTGCCTGTTATCTCAGTCATAGAAATATCTGGAAAAAAATTATTCAAACAGGAGATACAGCGCTAATTTTAGAGGACGATGCCTATGTTTGTAACGATCTTCCAGAGTTACTTGAATATTTTTCAAAATTAAAAACTGAATATATCAATCTTGAAACACGGGGTCGAAAAAAAGTATTAGCTGAAAGAGCTAAATATCAAATAAAGGGTTATGAGTTGAAGCGACTGTATTATGGAGGTACAGGTGCTGCAGCCTATGTACTGTCGCCAGAGGGGGCTACAAAACTACTTAAAATGGAAAGTCAAAAAGGTATTGCTTTAGCAGATGCACATATATGCAGAACAAGCTGTTTAAAAGCATGGCAAATTGATTCTGCTGCAGCAATTCAGTTAGATTGTTGTGAGTACTATGATCTCAAATCGCCATGTGAAACCACTTCATCACTTCTAGGCACACGATTTTCAACTAAAGTGCCAGATCGGCGCAAAAAATCTTTTAAATTGCGAAGGCTAAAAGCTCAACTAGTTTTGTTAGGCATAAAGATAGTAGCGATATTCAAGAGCGCAAGGCAAAAAGAGGTATTACCAAAAACAAGTAGTTTTGGTATTTTGTAAATATGGCTAGGATACTTTACGCCCTTATAATTTTTCTTTTGATACCAGCTATTATGGCTCGGCTAGTATTCCGCGCTTTAAAACAACCTGGCTATGCTAAACGATGGCATGAGCGTCTTGGTTTTGTCACTCCATGTGTTAAAAAGAACGTCATTTGGCTGCATACAGTGTCCGTAGGTGAAACCCTTGCGGCGGTCCCCCTTGTAAAAGCTCTTCAAAAACAATACCCAAACTTCCATCTAAACATTACCTGTATGACGCCGACAGGCTCTGAAAGAATACAAGCTGTTTTTGGTAATTCGGTCGAGCATAGTTATGCTCCCTATGATACCCCAGACGCCGTAGCGCGATTTTTAAATAGTGTTAAACCTGTCATGCTAATTATTATGGAAACCGAACTTTGGCCTAACACCATTGCCGCCTGCCAAAAAAGGAAAATACCTGTTATTTTGGCTAATGCGCGATTGTCAGAAAAATCAGCTAGGGGCTATAAAAGAATTTTGCCTTTGGTGAGACCAATGTTGCGATCGATTAACAGTGTGATCGCACAGCACAAAGATGATGGTGTTAGATTTGTAGAGCTAGGTTTGCCTAAGGCGGCACTTACCATTGGTGGTAACATCAAATTTGATCTAAGTCTTAATAGTGATTTGCAGTTGCAAGCTATTTCGCTGAAAGAGTCATGGCGCGGGAATTCAAATCGCCCTATTTTACTTGCGGCTAGTACCCACGATGGTGAAGATGAAATCATTTTGAATGGATTTAATAAGATTATAGCATCCAGTGAGGTCATGCCATTACTGGTTCTTGTTCCTCGCCATCCCGAAAGATTTAGTCGAGTAGAAGAGCTCTGTAAGTCGGAGGGCTATGTAGTCGCAAAACGAACTCAGTGCGAGCAAGACATCAGCAAGGCTGATATTTTACTGTGTGATACCATGGGAGAATTAATGCTTTTCTATGGTGCCTGCGACATTGCGTTTGTAGGTGGCAGTATGGTCCCAACAGGTGGGCATAATATGATTGAGCCAGCAACTTGGGGGGTGCCAGTTATTAGTGGGCCTCATCTATTTAATTTCTCCGAGGCATCTCAACTGTTGCTTGAGGGTAATGCCATGGTGCTTTGTCAGGATGCAGATAGTTTGGCGAAACAAGTATTAAAGTTGCTACAAGATGACAAGCTGCGTAATACGATGGGTGAGTCTGGCCGACGTATTGCGCAACAAAACAGAGGTGCTTTAGATATTTTACTCACTCAAATTAAAAAACAGCTTGCCCAATAAATCTAGGGTTTGACCTTAATACTACGGTCCAACCATGTGTCTAAAGTATAGATTTCTTGAGGTGAGAGCTGTCCTGCAACCCCTTTTAGGCGCATCATGGACAAAATATAGTCATATCTAGCATTAGAAAAGTTTCTCTTTGCTTGAAATAGGGTTCGCTGAGCCATTAAAACATCAACTATAGTGCGCGTCCCAACCTCATAGCCGGCTTGAGTGGCTTTCAAGGCACTTTCAGCTGATGTAATGGCCTGTTTGCGCGCCTTAACTCTTGCCGCATTGGTAATAGCTAATTGATGATTAGAGCGAGCGGCTTGCATAGTATTGCGTATAGTCGCAACGTAATTTTGCTCTGCGGCTTTGGCTTGATAAGAAGACTGTCGAGCTTGAGAACTTGTTAGACCGCCAGAAAAAATAGGCATTGTTAAGTTTAAATTAATGGCAGTTTGTTCTGTGGTTGTGGCCTCAGTGGCGGTTATTGCTTCGATATCATGCTTTGTATAGTCAGCAGAAATAGTAATTTTTGGTAAATGTTGCGCTTTAGCCGCCTTGGCGGTTTGCTCAGATGCCTCATAGGTCAGCTGACTGGCTTGCAAATCAAAATTATTAGCTAGGGCGAACTCTACCCAAGATTCGGCGGACGCTGGATCTGGGTTAACAGTAATAAAGTTATCTTTTATTCCGGCCAATGCGTTGTGATTTTTACCGCTTAGAATCTGTAACTGTTCAAAGGCTATATCTAGCGCACCGTTTGCTTCAAGACTATTAACGGTGGCGTCATCATAAATAGCTTGAATTTCATGCACATCAGTAATGGGGAGTAAGCCCACTTCAAATCGTTCGGTTACCTGTTCTAATTGACGTTTAATGGCTAGCTCTTCAGCATTGCGTGTTTGTTTATTGTCATAGGCGCGAAGCACATTGAAATAGGAATCACTTACTCTGATAATCAGTGACTGTTGCTGAGCGGCGAATTTAGCTTCAGCCACTTGATCCATTTTCTTGGCACTTTGGAACTGAAACCAAGCTGGTATGTTAAACAGTGATTGACTAAGACTTGCCCTATAGGTGGTTTTCTCGGGATCACCATTTTCAGTGGATGAGGGCTCTAATTTGATCGAAGATGCAGTCAACTGCGGCATTAATACGGCTCTACCCTGATTTAGTGTTTCTTTATTTGCCATATAATTGGCCTTAGCTGCACCGGCAATAGGATCATTTTTTACGGCAGATTGATAAATATCAGCTAGGGTTTCTGCTCTAGCTGATAGACTTAAAAACGCTATCATGGTGATTAACGAAATAACTTTATTGATTGATAGCATATTTTCTCCATGCTTTATTAGTAGCATTGTCTGCCGTTTCCTGTGGGATATCGTTGTCCCTATTGTTCTATCATAAACTTTAACGTAGTCGTTAAACAAACACTAAGCTTGTATGATCATGATCGCGGCACAAAATAATTATTCATGTTACGTTAAACGAGAATATTATGATCAATATTGCGCTACCAGTTCGTAAGTATTCATTGATTACTGATCTTGGTTGGCTTGATTAGTGGCAATGGAATAATGTCCCGAAATCAGGTATATTTTTAACTTACTTTTAATGTTTTGATAACCTATGCAAAAACAAAATTTTAGTCTAGCCTGCCTTCACCGAGAGTGCGAGCTTAACTACAGTAGACTTTCGCGACTGACAGAGGAAAATCCCTGTCTTTTTAGCAGTTTTCGTATTAAAAATGCGCATCATTCAATAATAGATTTCAAGGTAATTGAGTTAGCTAAATTCACTACTACTCTTTTTATTAAGATTGAATCCAATAGGCTAAAATGGCTGCCGAGCATTGAACTAAAGGCCAGAATTTATCGCGATGCCAAAATGGCAGAGGTTATTGAGTGGTGTTCAGATAGTACTATTCCTTGGGCGCTTGTTGAGCGAAAAGGACCTCAATCAAGAGACGAAAAGTGGCAGTGGAATATCTTTTTAGGCGAGCTGTTATATCAGGCCTTGCGCCACAGACGTATTGCACAAGCCCAAAGTAGTTAACTCAGTGGCGGTCTTAAAGCTAACTCAGATGACGGATTTACATCTTGGACCCACACCAGATTTCAAATGTAGAAGCCTAGAAACATTTAAAAGTCTCCAGTCTGTTCTAGATACTATAAGTGCCGATGGCCGCAGTGACTATAGATTACTGCTTACGGGGGATATTGCCAGCGATGGTCAACCTGAAGCCTATCAGCTGGTTGACCAATTGCTATCATCCAAAGGCAAACAGATGCTTTGGCTGCCAGGCAACCATGATCGTATGGATCTAATGCAGCAAAATTTTAAAAACTTCCCATTTATACCCCTTTATGAAACTGAACACTGGGCAATACTGATGTTAAACAGCTCAATAGCCGATCAACCCGGTGGAGCAATGTCCAATAGCGAGATGCAGCAGCTAGAAAAGCATCTATCCAATCTCCCATATAAAAATATTTTAGTGGCTATGCATCACAGTCCAGTGGAAGTCGGTAGTGATTGGGTCGATCAGCACCGCATAGCCAATCATCGTCAACTTCATCAGCTATTAGCATCTCATGGTAAAGTCAGGGCACTGATTAATGGTCATATTCATCAGTCACATGAGGCAGATTGGGACGGCATACCTGTATATTCAACCCCCTCGACCTGTTTTCAATTTAAGCCAAAGTCTGTTGATTTTGCGCTTGATGATCTGCCGCCAGCCTATCGATGGATAGACTTATATTCCGATGGAAAAATAGACACTGGGGTAAAATATTTACATGCATTTTCAGCTAACAAATAAGCTAAAATCAACCGCTGATAGTAGGGTTTATTAAATATAATGTCCTTTGGTTTTTAAGTGGGCTGATACTATGTCGATGCTACTTTATTTGCACGGGTTTAATAGTTCTCCGCAGTCTAAAAAAGCGATTGAAACAGAGCAGTGGATGCAGTTAAATACCCCGCAAATAAAGTTCTGTTGCCCACAATTATCGCCCTATGCATCACAGGTAATGGCAAGACTTAGATCGATTGTAGAAGCGCATTTATCCCAGCCGGTCTATTTAGTCGGCAGCTCGATGGGTGGATTCTTTGCCACCTGTCTTGCCGAGCAATATAACTTGCCTGCTGTGCTGATAAATCCTGCCGTCAATCCCGGTTCTGGGTTACACTCATGGTTGGGAGAAAATAGAAATTTTGTAACCGGTGAGCATTGGGTTTTTAAGCCCGAGCATATTGTAGAATATGTGAAATTGAACCCAAAAAAAATTGAGCGCAAGCAAAATTATAAACTACTGTTGCAAACTGGGGATGAAGTATTAGATTATCGTCAGGCACAACAGCATTTCAGCGGTTGCTGTATTGTGACCGAAGCTGGGGGTGATCATAGTTTTGTTGATTATCAGCAACATTTACCGGCTAATATAGAATTCTTAACTAATATGCATAAAAACCAATAACAGAAAAAGTACTCTTAAATAATGAGCAACTACAACGCAGAAGATATTGAAGTCCTTACAGGGTTAGACCCCGTCAAAAAGCGCCCTGGCATGTATACCGATACCAGTCGCCCAAATCATTTGGCGCAAGAGGTTATCGATAATAGTGTAGATGAAGCTTTGGCTGGTCATGCTCGTCGAGTAGATGTCACTCTTCATAAAGACGGATCCCTATCGGTTTGCGACGACGGCCGCGGCATGCCGGTGGACCTCCATCCCGAGCAGGGTTTGCCGGGGGTTGAGGTTATTTTGTCGACTCTGCATGCTGGGGGAAAATTTTCAAATGATAATTATCAATTTTCTGGCGGCTTGCATGGTGTGGGTGTATCTGTTGTTAACGCCCTATCAGATCGTTTAGATGTGACCGTAAAAAGGGACGGTAAGATTCACCAAATACTGTTTTCCAACGGTGATAAAACCTCCGATCTAAAAGTAATAGATACCTGTGGTCAGCGCAATACAGGCACTATTTTACGCTTCTGGCCCAATCCTGAGTACTTTGATTCAGTGAAATTTAGCGTTTCCAGATTACGCCATGTGCTAAGAGCCAAAGCCGTACTTTGTAGCGGCCTAACCATGAGCTTTTATGATGAAAATACCAGTGAAAGTTTGCAATGGTTCTATGAAGATGGGCTAAAAGATTATATTGCAGATGCCTTGCATGGCTGGGAAGTTTTGCCAGTAGAGCCGTTTATTGGCGCCTTTGCCTCAGAAAATGAAGCTATTGATTGGGCGGTACAGTGGTTGCCTGAAGGGGGTGAGCTGGTACAGGAAAGCTACGTTAACTTGATCCCAACGCCCCAGGGCGGAACCCATGTCAATGGTTTGCGAACGGGACTGCTAGAGGCCATGCGCGAATTTTGTGAATTCCGCAATCTATTGCCTAGAGGCGTAAAGCTTACTCCAGATGATATTTGGGATCGCTGTAGTTTTGTGCTGTCCTCAAAAATGGCTGATCCGCAATTCTCCGGACAAACTAAAGATCGTTTATCCTCAAGAGAGGTAGCGGCATTTATTGCTGGGGTGGTGAAGGACGCCTTTAGTCTGTGGCTCAATCAGCATACTGAAGAATCTGAAAAGCTTGCTGAGCTGTGCATTTTACATGCCCAACGGCGTATGCGCGCCAGTAAAAAGGTGGTGCGTAAAAAGATTACCCAGGGGCCGGCACTACCGGGTAAATTGGCTGATTGCTCCAGTGATGAACCGGAGCAGTGCGAAATATTTTTGGTAGAGGGTGATTCAGCGGGTGGTTCTGCAAAGCAGGCGCGCAATCGAGAAAATCAGGCGATTATGCCCCTGCGAGGCAAAATCCTTAATACCTGGGAAGTTGAATCTCAGGAGATTCTTGGCTCTCAAGAAGTACATGATATATCGGTTGCCTTAGGAGTAGACCC
>ERZ802830.3811-NODE-3811-length-12456-cov-8.16104_pt1 | contig 12456 bp, 12 predicted proteins | sample MGYA00345654_ERZ802830 | MGnify/ENA primary metagenome ERZ802830 (study PRJEB30503, sample SAMEA104212375) | marine metagenome | biome: Westerlies Biome; feature: [SRF] surface water layer (ENVO:00010504) within the epipelagic zone...; material: water... | reverse complement strand
ATTTTTGTTGATATGATTTAAACTTTTATGATAAGTAATTTTGATGAATAAAATTGAAAAGCACTGGTCTACCGAAAAATCAGCTAAACTTGTTGATGAAACCTTATCTTCATACGATGATGGAGAACTATTTGTTGAGAAAACTGTAAGCGAGAACTTAATCTTTGATGATAACAAAATAAAAAATGCGAGCTTTGATGAAGAAAAAGGTTTTGGTTTAAGAGTTGTTAAAGATGACTCTATTGGTTTTTCACATAGTTCAGAATTGACAGATGCGTCACTCTTGAAAGCAGTAAATGCTGTGAAGACACTTGAAAATGGAAGTAATTCCAAAAACACCATTCCAAAAAAAACAAATAATACTTTATATTCTGATGAAAATCCAATTCAGTTAGTTGAGTTCAAGTCTAAAATCAACTTATTGGAGAATATTAACTCATATGCCAGATCTAAGGACCTCAGAGTTAAACAAGTTTCTATAACATTAGCTGCGAACTATCAAAATATTGAGATTTATAAAGAAGGTGGGATTACATTTAATGATTCAAGACCTTTAGTACGGTTAAATGTAAATGTTTCAATTGAAAGAAATAATTCTATTGAAAATGGTTCTTATGGATTTGGTGGACGTCATATGTATGATCTACTTTTTATGGAAAAAAATTGGAAAAATGCCGTTGATAAAGCATACAATCAAGCTTTAGTGAGACTTGATGCTATTGAAGCACCTGCAGGAGAACAAACAGTGATTCTTGGCCCGGGTTGGCCTGGAATTCTTTTACATGAGGCTATTGGACATGGTCTTGAAGGAGATTTTAATAGAAAAAAAACTTCAGCGTTTGCAGATCTTGTTGGTAAGAAAGTAGCTTCAGAACAAATTACGATTGTTGATGATGGAACTTTACTTAATAAAAGAGGATCTTTAACTATCGATGACGAAGGAACTCCCTCCCAAAAAACTGTTTTAATAGAAAATGGTATTCTTAAAAATTTTATGCAGGATAGATTAAATGCAAAATTAATGAATACAAATGCTACAGGGAATGGAAGAAGAGAAAGCTATTCTTGTATCCCAATGCCTAGGATGACTAATACCTATATGATGGACGGAAAATATGAACATAATGAATTAATTGAATCTACTACAAATGGAATTTATGCAACTCAATTTAGTGGGGGTCAAGTTGATATAACATCTGGAAAGTTTGTTTTTAGTGCTTCAGAAGCATATGAAATAAAAAATGGTAGAATAGGTAGACCTATTAAGGGAGCAACTCTTATTGGGAATGGACCGGATGTTTTAAAAAAAGTTTCAATGGTTGCTAATAATTTAGAACTAGATAACGGAATTGGAACATGCGGAAAAGAAGGTCAATCTGTTCCTGTTGGAGTTGGCCAGCCTAGTCTTAAAGTGGATAATCTAACAGTTGGCGGAACTGTTTAGTTTTTCTTGTGAACTTCATCAAATATTTTTTCCTCATAAAGAATAAATTCCTGAATCATTGTAAGCCATAATTTTTCAACGAGACTTCCCGGCAAACCTCGCTTATTTCCTTCTTCTTTTAATCTCTCTATTATCTTATCTATTCTAACTTGATCAACAATCTGATCTCTATTTTTTTGTTTTACAGCTTCAACAACTAATTCTTTCCTTTTTAATATAAGGTCGAGGATTTCTTCATCAATTTTATCAATTGAATTTCGTACTTCTGATATATTTTTAAAATTTTTTTTCATAAATAATTTAATAAAATTTGATTATGACAATCTCATAAAGTTAAAAAGAGTTAGATTTATATATTATATCAATATTTTGTTCCCATTTCTCTAAAAACAATTTTTTCCATACTTCTGCTGGTGACTCTCCTGAATCAAGAATAGAGGATAAAGTATTTAAAAAAATAGTTTCATTTTTTTTCTCCTCATTAAAAATAGCTCTCCTTGATAATCCTTTACTGGAGAGTTGTAATAGTTTTTTTAAAAAAACTTTTATATCTAAGTTATCAGGTGTTTTTGATTGCAAACCACTTTTAGCCACATCATCGTAGAAATTTTGACGACCCATATCGGTCCATGAACTGACTAAATTCCAGGTCTCATCAAGAACATCTGAGTCATACAATATACCTGTCCAGAAAGCCGGTAAAGCGCAAACACTTGACCAAGGGCCACCATCAGCACCCCTCACCTCTAAGTATTTCTTCAATCTTACTTCTGGAAAAGCTATAGTTAAGTGATCATTCCAGTCATCTAAAGTTGGGAAAATTCCAGGTAATTTTTCAAGTCCACCCTCCATAAACTTTTTAAAAGAATCTCCTGAACAATCAACGTACTGACCATTTCTTTTGACAAAATACATGGGAATATCAAGTAAATAATCAACATAACTCTCAAAAGAAAAACTTTCATCAAATACAAAAGGAAGTATTCCACATCTAGATTGATCTGTTTGTGTCCATATCCAAGACCTATAACTTAAATAATTAGTCAACTCTCCTTCTATAAAAGGAGAGTTTGCATAGAGTGCGATTACTGCAGGTTGAATAGATAAACTTACTCGAAACTTTTTTATCATATCTAATTCAGAATCATAATCTAAATTTGCTTGAATTGTTGAAGTTCTGAGCATCATGTCAAGGCCATTAGTTCCAGTTTTCTGCATATATTTTCTCATAATTTCATACCTTTGTTTTGGCATTATTGGGATCTGATCCAATTTCCATTTAGGTAAACAGCCCATTCCCATATATTCTATTCCCATAGGCCGTGAAACTGAGTTTAATTCAAATTGGTGAGATGTCACTTCTTGGCAAGTATGAAATAAATTATTCAGTGGAGCTCCAGATAACTCAATTTGACCTCCTGGTTCGAGTGTTATTGTGCTTCCAGCTTTTTCTAGAGCTATTAGTAAATTATTTTCAAAAATTTTTTTCCAACCAAACTTTTTATGTAGTTCAGAAAATAAAACATTAATATCATCGTAAGATATTGGTTTAAAATCTTTTCTAAAAAAACCAAATTTTTCATGTTCAGTTCCAATTTTCCAATCATTTTTTGGTTTACAACCACTTTCAATGAACTCGACTAAATCTTTTTTATTAATTACTTTTTTATCCATATACTAGGAATCTGTGTGTGCTCTGATGCAAGAAAGAGCATAAATTGCTGCAGTATCGGCTTTAAGAAGTGAATTTCCGAGTGAAATAAAGAAAACTTCTTTTTGATTCAAAAATTCTTTCATATCATTTTTCGACCAACCACCAACTGGACCAATGAAAATTGCTAATTTCTTAAATTTATTTTTCCCTAAGATTTTCATTATTGAGTTATTCTTTTTTTTTTCATCACACATAATAATCTTTCTGTCAGAATCTATTTTTGTGAAGAAATCTTTTAATTTTGTCACTTCGTCAATTTTCGGAACATTAATATTTTCTGATTGTTCAGTAGCTTCAATAGCAATTTTATTTAATCTTGAATAGTTCAATTTAATATTTTCAGAAAATTCAGTTTTTAAGGGGAAAAAATTATTAACACCAATTTCAGTTGTCTTTTCTATTAAATAACCAATATTCCTTGGCTTTATAACTCCAAAACAAATCCAGATGTCTAAATGATAGCATTTTGTTGCTTTCCTAGTTTGATTAGTTGGAATTAGTTTTAACTCTTTATTTACATATCTTACTTTAGCTAACCATTCACCATCATAACTATTAAAAATAAATATCTTTTCTTCTTCTTTTTTCCTCATTACATTTTTAAGATAATGAGATTGACTTTTAGATAGAACTATCTCACTTTCTGTTCTAATGTTTTTCTCTATAAAAATTCTAATTTTGGTCATTACTTTGTTTAGATATAATTTAAATCATAATAAAAACTATGATTAAGTCATCATCAAACAAAATTTATTTATTTTTTCTATTAGGTAGATACCATAAACCTTATGGGTCTTTCCTTTTAATGTGGCCATGTTTTTGGGGGGTTTCATTTCTTAATCAAATTTCATTGGTTGATTTATGGTATCTAATACTCCTTGCTTTTGGTTCTTTTATTATGCGTGGAGCAGGATGTACAATTAATGATATCGTTGACCATAAATATGATGCAAAGGTTGAAAGAACTAAAAATAGACCATTAGCATCAAAAAAAATAACAATTTTAGAGGCTATTTTTTTTCTTTTTATTCAGTTACTTCTTGGTCTGGTAATATTAATAAATTTTGATAATAGAACCATCTTAATTAGTCTTTCAATTATACCATTAGTATTTCTATATCCATTATTTAAGAGATTTACTTTTTTTCCTCAAGTTATACTGGGTCTAATTTTTAATTGGGGGGTATTAGTAGGGTTCTCGAGTTCAAATGAGTTTATTAATATAAATATTATCTATTTATATTTTGCAGGAGTATTTTTAACTATTGGATATGATACAATTTATGCTTTTCAAGATATAAATGATGATAGAAAAATCGGGCTCAAGTCTCTTGCAATGAAAACGAGTAAATTCCCCAGGTTTTATTTGAGTTTGATATATGTGTTTAGCGCTTTGCTATTCTGCATATCTTTTTTTAAAAATTACGGGATCAATTTTCTATCTATTTTTTTCTCTTCCTTCATCTTTTTATTTTTATTAATGCAAGTCAAAAATTTCGATATTAACAATAAACAAATGCTTCAAAAACAATTTGTTTCTAACTCTTATCTTGGAGGCTTTATTTTCTTTGGGTTTTTCATTGCCAATTATTTATGAGGTACTATCACATAGCGAATATAACAATCATCTACATTTTTCCATGAATAAAAGTCCCATTCTTTTTTTGCTTCATCGTATGAGTTAAAAGGACCATATTTTTCAGCCTTATGCCCTTTTTTTATTTTTTCAAATTTTGTATTTTCATAATTTCCTCCAACAACCCAATAACTCATTTTTATCTCCCATATGAATAATTTCTACTTATTATTGTAAATATATCATTTTGACATATAAAGAAAACTATGGATAAAAACTTTCTTCTAAATATTATAAATAAACTTCAAAAAAAAGGATGTGATCAATCCGATGTGTTTTTTGTAAAAAATTTGTCTTTAAATTCTTCTATTAGGTTAAATAAATTAGAAAAAAATGAACATTCTGAAAATTTTGAGATAGGGATAAGGGCTATAAAAGGTAAAAAACAGTCTATTATATCATCAAATAATATCGACTTTAAAAATATAGATTTATTAGTTAATAGAGTGTGTGAAATGGTTTCAGTAGTTCCTGATAATCAATATTGTGGACTTGCTTCAGAGAAAGAAATCACAGATTTCAACCAAAAAGATTTTGTTGAATTAGATTTATTTGATCCAAAAGTTCCTACTTTGATAGAATTAAATAATAAAGCTATCGAGCTAGAAAGTAATGCTTTAAAAAATAATATGATTATAAATTCGGAAGGTGCTGAAGTCGCATGGTCAAAAAGTGATTTTTTTTTAGCAGCATCAAATGGCCTCTATCAAGAGTTTTCTAAAAGTAGTAGCAGCTATATACTTGCTATACTGGCTGGAAATGAGTCAAGTATGGAGAGAGAGTATGACTTTAAATCAGAGGTATATTTTAATGATCTAGGTGATCTGAAAAAGGTTGGGGAAACAACGGCAGAAAAAGCAGTAGCAAAATTAAATTCAAGAAAAATAAAAACATGTAAAACTAGTGTTATGTTTGATTCAAAGATTGCTTCAAGTCTATTAAGAAACCTATTAACGGCTTCTAATGCTTCACTTATTGCTAGAGGAACAAGTTTCTTAAAAGATAAATTAAATTCAAGATTATTTGATAATAAAATAAATATTATCGATGATCCTCTTTTAGTGAAAAAAACTAAATCTAAACTAATGGATTGTGAAGGCATCAAATCAAATAAAAAAAATTTAATTGAAAATGGAAAACTAAATTTCTTTTTCAATTCTCTTGAGCAATCAAGACAGTTGAATCAACAACCGACTGGTCATGCATCAAGAGGGCCATCATCTTTGCCTTATCCATCATCCACAAACTTATATTTAGAAAAAGGAACTACCTCAAAGGAGTCAATGCTAAAAAGTATGAAGAAAGGTTTTTTAGTGACAGAGTTGATGGGCAGTTCGATAAATATGTCGAATGGTGATTATAGTAGAGGAGCATCTGGATTCTGGGTTGAAAATGGAGAAATAGCATACCCAGTTTCAGAAGTAACAATTGCTGGAAATTTATTAAAAATATTCGAGTGTTTAATACCTGCTAATGATTTGGAATTTAATTTTGGAATCAACGCTCCATCTTGCCTAATAGAAAATATGACTATCGCCGGAATTTAATGGAAGATAAGGTAATTAAGTTAAAAAAAAAATATATTGGAATTGCTTTTGATGCCATCGCTAAAGCAGGAGAAATTGCATTAAGGTTTGAAAAAGATAAAATTGAATTTTGGAATAAATCCGTTGGTCAACCAGTTACTCATGCTGACTTAGAGATCAACATATTTCTCAAGAGCTTTTTTAAGAAATATACTCCTGAATTTGGTTGGCTATCTGAAGAATCTGAAGATGATAACTCTCGATTTGAAAAAAAAATTTTTTGGTGTGTCGATCCTATTGATGGAACTAGGTCCTATATAAATAAAAGACCTGAATACGTTATATCAATAGCATTAGTATCAAATACTACTCCGATTTTTGGATTGATTTTTAATCCAAAAACAAATGAAATGTTCTCCGCAGAAAAAAGCCTTGGTGCTTTTTGTAATAAGAAAAGAATTAAAGTTTCTGATAATATTGATATGAATAGGTGTAAGGTCGCAATAAGTAATTCTGAATTAAAAAATATTGAAAATTTTTTATTCTTTAAAAATCTAGAGATTTTATCTATGGGTTCGATAGCATATAAAATTGCTCTTGTTGCTAAAGGTCAAGTTGATATAGCCTTAAGCTTTACTAAGAAAAGTGATTGGGATTTAGCTGCGGCCTCATTAATAATTGAAGAAGCAGGGGGAACAATCTCAAATATTCGAAATGAAAAGATTAATTATAATACTAAAAAATTGAATATTTCTTCAGTTTTAGCCGCAAACCCTAATATTCATAAAAGATTACTGAATGAAATTAAACAAACATAATTGGTAATATTTTGGAAAAAAAAACCCCTGGAATTGATGTAAACTCTACAAAGTATCTTTTAAAGAGACTGATAAATAATTACGTCAAGAAGCATTATAAAAAATTATTTTTTGCTCTTTTATGTATGGTTATAGTTTCAGCCACTACTGCTATTCATGCATGGATGATGCAACCCGTATTAGATGATATTTTTTTGAATAAAAATTCAAAAATGCTATTTTTACTTCCTATAGCAATTATTTTAATATCTGTTTTTAAAGGTATAGCATCATATTTTCAATCTATACTAATGAACTTTATTGGTTTTAGAATAGTGGCGGATGTTCAAACAGAGATGTTTTCTTCAATTATAAAGTGTGATTTATCATTTTTCAGTGAAACAAACTCTGGAACATTGATCTCAAGATTTATTGCTGACGTCGGCTCATTAACAAGAGGAGTACATAATGTAATAACAAATATTGTAAAAGATTTATTAACTATTTTTTTTCTAGTACTGGTCATGTTTTATCACGATTGGAAACTTGCACTCATGGCATTCATAGTTTTTCCTATATCCATCTTTCCAATAGTAAGAATAGGCAAAAGAATAAGGAAGATTTCAACTCAAACTCAAGTTGGTTTTGGTGAGTTGACTTCAAAATTAACTCAGACTTTTTCTGGAATTAAAACAATAAAATCATTTAACGCACAAAGTTTTGAAAAAAATAGAGTTAACCTTTCAATAGAGAATATTTTCAAATTAACATATAAATCAAATAAAATTAGTTCTATCGCGAGACCTCTCATGGAAACACTTGGGGGTTTAGCCATAGCTTCTGTTATATGGGTAGGTGGAAGTCAAGTAATAAGCGGAGAAACAACTCCTGGGACTTTTTTTTCATTTATAACCGCTTTATTAATGGCCTATCAACCAGTTAAATCTCTCGCAAGTTTGAACTCAACCTTACAAACCGCAATGGCTTCTGCGCAAAGAGTTTTTTCTATTATAGATATTACTCCCAAAATAGTAGATAAAGAAAAATTTTCATTTAACGAAATTAAGCTCAACATTAATAAAAATATTAAATTTAAAAATGTAAGTTTTAAATATGCTAATTCTGAGAACGATATTCTCAAGAATATTTCAATAGATATTCCTCATGGTAAGAAAGTTGCTTTAGTGGGTCATTCGGGAGCAGGGAAAACTTCATTATTAAATCTAATCCCAAGATTTTATGAACCCTACAAAGGTCAGATACTTATTAATAATAAAGATATATGTGATTTAGGAATTAAAAATCTTAGGAGCTTATTATCAATAGTAAGTCAAGATATAGTGCTTTTTGATGAAACTATAAAATATAATATTACTTATGGGTCTTATGATTACAGTGAAGATCAAATATATCAAGCATGTAAAAACTCAGGATGTGAAGAGTTTATATTAGAGTTACCAGATGGTCTAAATACTCAGATTGGAGAAAATGGAATAAAATTGTCTGGAGGACAAAGGCAAAGGATAGCAATTGCAAGAGCTTTCTTAAAAAACTCACCATTTCTTTTACTTGATGAGGCTACATCATCTCTCGATTCAATATCTGAAGAAAAAATACAAAATGCAATAAAAAATCTCATGGTAGGGAGAACTTCTTTGGTTATAGCTCATAGGTTATCAACTATTAAAGATGCAGATAAAATAATTGTAATAGATAAAGGAAAAGTAGTTGAATCAGGAAACCATAAAAAACTTATCTCTTCCTCACCCTTATATAAAAATCTTTATAATCTTCAATTCAGAGTTAAAGAAAAAAATGCTTAAGAAAATTATAAGAAATACATTAATTAAATCCTTTTTAAGTTGGTTAATTTCTGTTTATTTAAAACTATGCTACCATACCTCAATTTGGTTAATAAAAGATAATCAAAATATTGCTAAATTGATTGAAGCTAATAAAAGTTTTATTGTTTGTTTCTGGCACGGAAGATTATTAATGACACCTTTTTGTTGGAACTATGAAAAGAAATTTTTCATGTTGATATCTGGTCATCCTGATGGGCAAATTATTTCTAAAGCGGTTTCTTATTTTGGTATAAAAACTATTGTGGGTTCATCTTTCAATAATAAATTTAAATCACTAAAATCTATTCTTAAGGAAATTAAATCTAATAATATTATTGGTATAACTCCTGATGGTCCAAGAGGACCAGCGGAAAAAGTGAAGGATGGAATGATATCTCTTTCTTTATTATCTAAAACACCAATCATTCCATTAAGTTTCGGTGCAAAATTTTATAAAAAATTAGACTCTTGGGACAAGTTTCTATTTGTATTCCCATTCAATAAATTTGTAGCCGTATGGGGAAAACCGATCTATTTTAAAAAAGAAGACCTTAGTAATCAGAAAAAGAAGCTTGAAGATGAAATTAATAGAGTTACAAAGCTCGCAGATAATCTGGTGATTTGAATTAGTTATGTTATTTACATTTTATAGAAATTTAACAAATATACTTTCATTCCCAATACTCATTTTTTTTTTCCTAAGACTTATCAATAAAAAAGAAACTAAAAAAAGTTTTAGTGAGAAATTTGGTTTTTACAAATTTAAAAGACCAAAAGGAAAAGTTATTTGGATTAATGCAGTAAGCATTGGAGAGTCTCTATCGGTTATACCTATTATAAATAAGATCCATTTTCATTATCCAAATTATAATATTCTAATAACTACATCTACAATAACATCAGAAAAAGTTATAAAAAAACTTGATCTTAAAAATGTTATTCACCAATTCTCTCCTCTAGATATAAGTTATGTAGTTAAAAAATTTTTTAGATATTGGAACCCTAGTCTATCTATTTTTGTAGAGTCAGAACTCTGGCCAAATATGATTTTTGAATCGAAAAAGTGTAACAATATTAATTTTTTAATTAATGCAAGGCTATCAGAAAAAACTTTTTTAAGATGGAAAAGGTTTCCAAATCATATAAAAAAGGTTTTTGAAAAATTTGATCTTTGTTTATCTCAAGATGATGTATCCAAAAAAAGATTCGAAATACTTGGAATGAAAGATATAAAAAACATTGGAAACATAAAATTTTTTTCAGATAACCTCAGCTATGAACATAATGATTTTAAAAAACTTAAAAATCAAGTAAATGATCGTTTTATTATTCTTTTAGTAAGCAGTCATGAGAAGGAAGAAGAATTATTATTATCAATAAAAGACGAATTAGCCCTATCAATTCCTAACCTCCTTACAATTTTATTACCAAGGCATATTAACAGATCTTTTAAAATACAAAATTTAATCGAACAAAAAGGTTTTGAATTTAGTACTAGATCAAAACTAGAAAAAATATCTTATGAGACAAAATGTTATTTAGCAGATACTGTAGGTGAAGTAGGTTTATTTTATAAAATCTCAGATATTGTAATTATTGGTGGATCATTTGTTGATCATGGTGGGCAGAACCCAATTGAAGCATCCCATTTTAATGTACCTATAATATTCGGTCCATACATGCAGAATTTTTTAGAGATTAGCCAAAAACTATTAAAAAATAAAGCAGCATTAAATGCAGATAAGGATAATTTAAGAAATAGAATTGTTAAGTTATATTCAGATAAACAACTAAGATCATCAAAATCCAAGAACCTAAGGACTTATTGTTTAAATGAGAAAAAAAAATTTAAAATAATGTGGATTGAACTTGATAAGTATATTTCAAAAATCTAAAATGAAAATGGCTCCAAAATTTTGGTATGTAAAACATCATATTTTTTCTATTCTTTTAAGTCCTGTAAGCTTGTTATATAACATAATTCATAAAATTTATTACAAACTTAGTAGTGAAATAAAAATCTCAATACCGACAATCTGTGTCGGTAATTTAGTTATTGGCGGAGCGGGGAAAACGCCTGTTGTAATAGAGTTAAGAAAGTTGTTATCAAAAAATTATAATAGTATTTTTGTTTTATTAAGAGGTTATCGTCGTTCATCTTCAAAAGCAAAAATAGTTGATATAAATGATGAACCAGAAGCTGTTGGTGATGAAGCAATATTGCACAAAAAATATGGACAGGTTTGCGTCGCCAAAGATAGAAAAGAAGGAGCAAATTTATGTATTCAAAACAAAGCTGATTTACTTATTTTAGATGATGGTTTCCAAAGCAAACATATTAAAAAAGATATTTCCTTGATAGTTTGTGATACACTTAATCAATTTGGGAATACAAAGATATTTCCAGCTGGGCCATTAAGAGAGAGCATTGATTTTGGGTTATCAAGAGCTGATGCTTTGATACTAATTAATAATTCAAAAAATAATTTTGAATTAAAATTTCCAATTGGTTTGCCAATTTTTAACGCAAAAAAAAAAATTATAATTCCTAAGCTCAAAACAAAAAATATTATTGCATTTTGTGCCTTAGGTTCTCCGGAAAACTTTTATAACAGTCTCATTGAAAATGGGCTGATTATTAAACATAAAAAAACCTTCCCAGACCACCACTTTTATAGTGATAAAGAAATAAATCAAATAATAAATTTAGCAGAAAAAAATAACTTAGAAATAGTTACAACTGAAAAAGATATTACGAAAATTGGTAGAAAGTTTAAAAAAAAAATTAAAGCTACTAAATTGGAGATTATTTTTAAATCGAAACAATCTTTAAAAAATTTTCTTGAAGAAAGAATCTAGTTATTTCCCTTTTTACCGATAAGACTATTCGGATCTACAGGTTTTTTTCCAAGATAAACCCCCCAATGTAAATGTGGGCCTGTTGCTCGACCTGTTTGACCAATAGAGCCTATTAATGTTCCTATTTTAACATTTGTACCCTCTGACAAATTTATTTTATCTAAGTGCGCAAAAATAGAAATCAGTCCCAGCCCATGATCAATAATTACAGTATTTCCAGTAAAAAACATATCTTTTGCAACTAGCGTAACAACACCATTCGCAGGAGAAATAATTGGAGTTCCTTTTGGAGCAGCTATATCAATTCCATAATGAGGTCTTCTTGGTTTTTTATTAAGAATTCTTTGACTTCCAAAAACACCTGAAATTCTTCCATTTGCAGGTAAAATGAAGTCTTCTTTAAATAGTTTTTTATCTTCACTCTTTTTCTTTGCAGTTTCAATTTCCTTTTTATCATGCAGTATTTTTTGTATTTCCTTTTGATTGGGCTCAACTTTATTAGATGCTAGGTTATTAATTATCTCAATTTTATATTTTTTTTTTTTTATTTTATATTTTTTTTTTTTTCTATTAATTTTTATTTTTTTTTTTTTTTCTTTGTTGTCTTTTTTTTTTTTTTTGAAAAACCTTTTCTTT
>ERZ802830.3807-NODE-3807-length-12468-cov-41.9861_pt1 | contig 12468 bp, 13 predicted proteins | sample MGYA00345654_ERZ802830 | MGnify/ENA primary metagenome ERZ802830 (study PRJEB30503, sample SAMEA104212375) | marine metagenome | biome: Westerlies Biome; feature: [SRF] surface water layer (ENVO:00010504) within the epipelagic zone...; material: water... | reverse complement strand
GAGCGGTTTCCTGCGCTTGGCGCGCTTGGATAGGCTTTTCATCGTTGCAATGCGCGTTGCGCGTTGGAAAGGATGGGGCAATGCAGGCGCAAGACGTGACACGGCGCGTGATTTTTTACGTACCGGGGTTTGATCCTTTTCCCTTGCGCCGGTACCGAGAATTGTATCGTGCAGAAGCGCAGCGGCAAGCTGCCTTGGCAGGGTATCAGATTTCTCAATTGCTACCTGATCCTGCTTTGGGCGCGGATTGGGTCGTGGATTATGTGTTTGAGGGTCACAGGACCTTCGCCGCTTTTGTCGTTTTAGGCTGGTCTGATCTTGTCAAACAAGCCATGTCTGCCGGCATCTTGCGCACCTATTTGGCCCTGTTCCAAACGCTCTGGATCTATATCTATAGCCGCGCCTTTTTTGATTTGGTTCAAATGCGCAAAGGGCCGGTTATTGCCGCGCTTTATCCTGTGGTGATGCTGCTGGGCCAGCTGTTTATTGCGCTTTTTACGGCTTGGCTTGTAAGTTTGAATTTCAGCAATTTTTGGTTGAGCGTACTTTTCGTCAGCTTTGTTTTTATCGCTGTTTTACGCGGCTTTAAAGCGCTGGACCGGATCTTTTTTGCTTATTATTTGATGCAGGATTTTGCCTTTTCCGCCCAGTTAAGGGGTGCTTATCCCGCGTCTTTGCAACAGCGCATCGCTGCCTTTAACGCCCGTATCGAAAATGCACTCAAGGAAAACTGGGATGAAATATTGGTGGTGGGCCATTCATCCGGCGCGCATATTGCGATCAGCGCTTTGGCGCAGATTGAGCGCTCTGCCGCCTTAGATGAGGCACAAGCTAACGTTGGGTTTCTATCGCTTGGTCAAGTGATCCCCAAGGTGGCTTTTCTTCACAATCCAGGCCAATTGCGGCGTGATTTATACGACATTTCGCGCAGCACTTCTATTTACTAGGTGGCTATTATGGCTCCGGGTGATGGCTGCTCTTTTTCCCTCTGCGATCCGGTTGCGGTATCTGCGCTACCATTGGCAGGACAAACTGGCCCGTTGGTTTTATCCGCGGCCTTCTCGCAGGCGCTGTCCCGCACGCGGTGGCGGCGCTTACGATGGCGGTTTTTCAAACTGCATTTTCAATATCTATGCGCCTTTGATGAGACGCGCCATTATGATTACTTCGCGATCACGGCCGGCCCGATGAGCTTGCGCAAACGCTTCTGCAATCGCAAGCCGTCAAAACAAGTGCAAAAAATTGCCTATAACCGCTACCGAGAAATCGCGTGATCGACCTGCCCCCAAAGCCCCATTCAAGACCTGAAAAATATTCTTTTTTGAAGTATTTGAAGGCCTTTCGCCAAGATATAATATCCGCGCAACCTAACCATCTGTATCGCGCTTGGCTGGCTGAATTTCGAACAGCTTTTTTTCATTCCTTTTTGATCAACCAACCGGCCTTAATCAAACTGGTTTTGCAGCAGCGCCCGGATGATTTCCCAAAATCTTCGCGGATTGCGACGGGCTTATATTCTTTGTTGGGTGAAAGTGTTTTTGACCACGGGCAGCACTTGGCAAAGGCAGCGGCGCATTGTGAACCCTGCCTTTGAAGGGGGGCGGCTCAAACAGGCTTTTCCGGCCATGCAAGCCGCCGCCGATGCGTTCCTCGCCGCGCTTTCGCCCGGAACGGCCAATGTAGAGCCATTGGCCAGCAAGTTGGCTGCAGATGTGATTTTACGCACGCTTTTTTCTGTTCCAATCGAAGATAAGACTGCGAGCAAAGTATTTGACGCTTTTCGAACCTATCAGCGTCAACAACCGGTTGCCAATCTGGCTGCGCTGGTGCCCGCGCTGCGATGGCTGCCATTTTGGCAAAATCGTCGAGTGAAGAGATCGGCGCTTGAAATCAGGCGTTTGATCACGCATCTGACCCATATGCGACAAGACCAGATTGCCGCAGGCCGCGCACCGCAAGACTTGGCAACGCGGCTGTTGAGCACGCAAGATCCGGAAACAGGCACGCGGCTCTCCCTATCTGAAATGGTCGATCAGGTGATGATTTTCTTTCTTGCGGGCCATGAAACCAGCGCTGCCGCGCTAAGTTGGGCGTTATATTTGCTGGCGCGCTATCCCCACTTTCAAGATCAAGTGGCGCAGGAAGTCTCTCAACTGATGGGTTCAGACAATTTTGCCGCAATGCGAAACCTGTCGTTCACGCGTGATGTATTTCGCGAGACGCTGCGCCTTTATCCCCCCGTGCCGATGATGGTGCGCGAGGTCAAGCAAAGGGGCGAAGTGTTTCGGGGCCGCCGCGTGCCTAAAAATAGCTTGATCATAATTAGCCCTTGGTATGTGCAGCGGCACAATCGGATCTGGGAACGTCCGGATGAATTTGACCCCTTGCGTTCGCAAGAAATGCCGGCCACTAACTGTCAGCGTCAGGCCTTTTTTGCCATTTTCTTCCGGGCCACGCATCTGCCCTGGTGCAGGGTTCGCGATGGTTGAAGGGCCTTACCTATTGGCGCGCATCGTTCAGAAATATCGGTTAAGCTGCCAAGATTTGCCGGTTCCGCAGCCCTTGGCGCATCTCACTTTACGGGCAAGGTCAGGAATTTATCTGCGTTTTGATCCCCGCTAAAGCCGCTGCCGTAGCGCATGTTTTTTTTGCAGGAACGCGTGTTAATTATCGCTATCGCGGCTCAATCGTATATAATATTGTAAAACATAATCGCGAATTGCGCTTGCCAAACCTTCTTCAAAGGGGCGCTCTTCATCTACTTTGGCTGCCAATGCGTTGATGGCAAGGTTTTCATCGGCGGCAATTTGGCGAAAAGCAGTCCAAAACCGATCTTCAAGCGAAACGCTTGTGCGATGGCCGCGCAGGGTTAATGAGCGTTTTTTAGGCTTGAGGCTCATCGATCGATCTTATGCCCCTCAAGATGCGCGTCTAGACGACTTTGCGCATTTTGGTCTGCCTTTCTCTGGGCTTTTGTCCGCCCAAATTTCACCGCGTTTTCAGCGGCTTCGTTTTTTTTCAGAGCGGCTTGTTTTGCTTTTCGAAATTGGTTGAGATTGATCGCTTGGCTCATGCTTTGGGCCCGACCATGTTTTCTGGGCGTACCACCCGTTCGAAAGTTTCTGCATCCACAAAGCCAAGTGCGATGGCTTCTTGTTTTAACGTGGTGCCGTTTTTATGCGCTGTTTTGGCAACTTTTGTGGCGTTGTCATAGCCAATCTCAGGCGCCAAAGCGGTGACCAGCATCAAGCTTTCGCGCATCAGTTTGTCAATACGGGTTTCATCGGCTTCCAACCCATCGATCAAATTATCGGTGAAGGCATCGCATGCATCACCGAGCAACTGCATCGATTGCAACACGTTATAGGCCATCATGGGTTTATAGACGTTCAGTTCGAAATGCCCTTGGCTACCAGCAAACCCGACAGCGGCATCATTGCCAAACACTTGCGCGCAGACTTGCGTGAGGGCTTCGCATTGTGTTGGGTTTACTTTGCCCGGCATGATCGAACTGCCTGGTTCATTCTCGGGCAAGATCAATTCACCAAGCCCGCAGCGGGGGCCTGAGCCGAGCAAACGAATGTCATTGGCAATTTTAAACAAGCTGGCTGCCGCTGTTTTTAAGCTGCCCGATATTTCTACCATCGCATCATGCGCTGCCAAGGCCTCGAATTTATTTGGCGCTGTCACAAAGGGCAAACCCGTGATTTTCGCCATATTGCGGGCGACAAGAACATCCCAACCATGTTTGGTATTCAGGCCGGTACCCACCGCGGTACCGCCTTGGGCCAATTCATAAATATCTGTAAGGCTGGTTTTGATCCGCTTGATCGCCATCGCAACTTGATGCGCATAGCCTGAAAACTCCTGTGATAAAGTCAGCGGCGTTGCATCTTGGGTATGCGTGCGGCCAATTTTGATGATGCCCTCAAAGGCCTCAATTTTCACCAAAAGGGCCTTATGCAGTTTTTGCAAACCAGGCAACAAAACCTTTTCGGCAGTCATCGCGGTGGCAATATGCATGGCGGTTGGGAATGTATCATTTGAGGATTGGCCCATATTGCAGTGATCATTGGGATGCACCGGCTCTTTTGAGCCGATGGTGCCCCCCATTAGCTCGATTGCTCTATTGGCGATCACTTCATTTGCATTCATGTTTGATTGCGTGCCCGAGCCGGTCTGCCAAACCACCAAGGGAAAATTATCGTCAAACTTGCCGTCAATCACTTCCGAAGCCGCCTCGATAATAGCGGTTGCGCGCGGGCTATCCAAACTGCCCAACTCTAGATTGGCCTCTGCACAGGCGCGTTTAATCACCCCTAAAGCGCGAATAATTGCAATAGGCTGGCGCTCCCATCCGATCGGGAAGTTTAAGATCGAGCGTTGCGTTTGAGCGCCCCAATATTTTGTATGCTCAACCTCTAACGGACCAAAGCTGTCGGTTTCTGTTCTGGTCTCTGTCATGGGGGGATCTCCGGTTTGGGTTATTTCTATCGCTTTTAAAGCCGAGTTGCTGCCTGAGCAATATCCCGGTTTACACAAATTGAAGGGTTTATTTTGTTTGGTTTAAGCGGCGCATTTATTTCCGGAAGCTGTCCAAGCTGACCACATCTGCTTTTTGTGTATCGCTGTTGGTCTTCTTAAGCTCGGGCTCATTTAATCCAAGAACCTCTAGAGGTCTTTCTGGCGTTTCCTGGGGATCCAAGTCTTCATCAGACTCCTCCTCATCGTTTTTTTCAAACCGAACTCCAAATTCGACTGAGGGATCCACGAAGGTGATAATCGAGGCATAGGGGATATAAAGCGCTTCGGGTTCATCGCCAAAGCTGAGCGTTACGGAAAATCCATCCTCTTGAACCACGAGGTTTTCGAACCAATGCTGCATGACGATAGTGATTTCGTCGGGATAACGCGTTACCAGCCAATCGGCGATTTCAACATCAGGATGCATTGTATCCAAGGTAATGAAGAAATGATGCTCTCCTGGAAGTCCGTTATCGGCCACGCGTTGCAAAACTTCTTTTATAAAGCCGCGCATCGCCCGATTCATGATATTTCCGTAGTCTAAACCGCCGTTCATCTCGATCCCCTGCTTATTTGCAACCACAATAAAAGGTTTTGCGCATTGTGAAAGAGTGCTCGGCGACAAATCCCAAAGATTTTCGATTTAAGCTGATAATCGCGGGTCTACAGCCGATTTTCGCGCCATGCCGGGGCAGAGTTTAGAAATATCCGAGCAGACATTTTACAAAATGCGCGCCCTGTCCGAAGGCGGCGGTAAATCCCTAACATCGGCGCCAAATTCAACAAGACCGTTTTTAAGTGTCATGATGAGCACGGCTGTCTGCGGGCGCTTCAGCCCGCTGGTGCATGCCATAATCCCGCAAAACATGGGTGACTTTCAGCCGGTAATCTGAAAATATCCCTTCTCGCCCCAATCTTTGCGCGGCCCGATGCTCGGCCAGCGCGCGCCATCGGTCGACAGCGGCTTGATCTTCAAAAAAGGAAATAGATAAGAGCTTGTCGGGGTTGCTCATGCTCTGAAAGCGCTCAACACTTATAAAGCCTTCAATCTCTTCTACCATCGGGCGCATAGCGGCGGCGATATCTAGATAATCCTCCTTGCGCCCAGCCGCTGGTATAACTTCAAAAATTATGGCGATCATTTGCGCCCCCTCTCACGTACCCATCACATCTTGCAACAGTATTGCAGACAGTTTTGGTTTTGAACAGGTTGCCTGAGGGGCTGTAACAAATTGCGAATGGCAGAAATCGGCCTGCGGCTTGATAGAATGCCCAGTTGTTTTTGCATAGCGGGTATTTATCGGCAGATCTAACTAACCTGCGGGATCTGCACTATCTCTGTGGCAGATAAAGGAGAGTACTATGTCTAAATTTGTATTGCAGCTTAGCCGAAAATTCTTGGCCTCATTCGATAAATCAGCCGCATGCCACACTGAAAAGTCACGCGGTTTATATTTGTGAGGATGTTCCAATAGGGCAGGGCGCCGCGGTTAAATTTTGTGAAAACATGTTGCTTGCACCCTGCCTTTGGTTCATCCAAGGCGGTTTTTTGACAAATTTTGGCAGATGTGCAGCCGCGCAGTTGTGTTGTTGATCTACCTAGCTTTTGGAAAGATTGTAAGATTTGTTCTAACGGGGCCATCTGAGATTTGAGTTTAGTGAGTTTTAAAAAACAGTCGGTTATTTTTGAGCTAAAATAGTTTTTCAGAGGTAAATAAGAATGCATATGGGATTAAAGACACAGCTTACAGGCGCATGTATTTCAGTGGCTCTGGTTATGGCCCTTTGCGCTTAAAATCACTGTGGCTTGGTGATAATACCAAGGCATAATGATCAATCTGATATTTCTGACACCCGATTTTTCCCAAAGTTATGTGGCGTCTAAAGAGATCTAAATATTTCGAATTTAATTGAACCCAAATTATTTCTGATTGGCGATTGGTGCAAAGCCTGCATAGATCAAAAGTACGTGTGGGGATGTTGGTTTTTTATCTAGAGGGGGTTGAGCGCGAACAGTACCTAAACGCATCTGGCCGAGACGGTGTTTTGCCGCCTCACCACATATCCGCAGCGAAGTTTTGGCAATTGGCCGCGATTTTCAACAGATTTTGACCTGATGATTGCCAAAAGGGAGCATTTTCCTCTTTTGGCGTATTCAATTTTCAGCGTTTGCAAGAAATTTTTTCAGTCCAATCATGGTGTGCCGCCACTGTAAATCTTAAAAATCAAAGGCTGTTTTCAAAACGCCGTTGAGCCTGATGAGGCTCCAAGAGCTTAACCCATCAAAAGAGAAGGAAAAGTGAAGGCTTCTGTTGCCAGGTGCCTTCGAACCCCGCCTAAGGCTGCAAAGCGTTAGGGCTTAAGTTTTCAATAGTTCCGGTCGCTTACGCGGCCATCGCCATTGGAGCACGATTGTCATTTGCAATTGTACATTTTGAACCGATACGGTGGTATCTCGCCGAAACAAAGCTAACCCTTTTACACGTTCGTCGATCCTATTTCGACCCCTCAGCCGCCAAATGAACGGATTTTGGTGGAGTCGCCGGGTACCGCCCCCGGGTCCGATCCGGTTATTATGAGCGCGTTTATGTCCATAGTTCCGAAGAACGCTTATAGAATATGATAGGCTTGGGCTGATTTCAATAGGCAATGCCGCGATCGCCTAGATCAAAGACTTTTTCAAGCTTAGATCTTTCAGTCAGGATTGAGCTTTTTGGTTATCAATGTTGGCTTTGATTTTTTGTTTGGCTGCAAAAACATTATCCGCGAGGTTTTTGGTATAATCGCTCAGGGCCAATAGCGCATGCTCTATCTGCTGTTGATTACGTTGTTCAAGCGCATCTGCGATATCTGTGTGCAAGCTGATAATTTTTTCTCGGTTGCGCGCGGTAAAGGTGATCATGTTCATCAGCGGCTGCATCGCTTCAACAGCTCCGGCCAATTGATAAGATAGGATCACGTTATGCGCCGATTCCACCAAGGCCCGATGAAAGGTCACATCCGACGCACACCAGCCTTCATCGCTTAACCCCGGTTGGGTTTGACGGTGTATTTCAGCGCGCATGGTTGCCAACTGGTCTGCGGTGCGGCGCTGGGCGGCGAAAGGCGCGCAAGAACGTTCAAGCGCAAAGCGCGCCTCGCAGGCCACGTCAAAGCTGACATCATTCATCGATAACAGCAGCGTTGAGGTGGTGATTTGTTGGCTATGGGCCTCTTCATAGCTGATCTGGTTGATAAACGCTCCTCCAAACGCGCCGCGCTGCGTGCGGATCAAAGATTGAGCGGCCAGCCGTTTTAAAGCCTCGCGCACGGTGGGGCGCGAGACTTCGAATTGCTCGGCCAACTCTGCTTCTGAGGGCAAGCGGTCATTCACGTTTAACTGACCGCTTATAATCGCGTCGCGAATGGCCTTTGCGATCTGAGCTGAATAATCAGCATTTTTTGTGGGATCAATTTTCATTTGTCAGACAATTAAAAGTCTGACATTAAAACGCAAGCCCTATCTGTGAGTCGGTCTTTGACCCTGCCTCAGCGATCATATTAACAGGTCTACTTTATGAACCAAAAACTAATCCCCTTTAGAAACGTATTTTGGCTTGGTTTCTTTGCCTGTATTCTGCTGTCGTGGTGGGTTTTGTTTGATATGAGTCTGTCAATGGGGCTGGATCTGATTGGACGGCCGGGTATGATGGCCGAAAAAATGCGTGGTATGGACCCGAGTATGGGAATGCCGATGCCGATGGCGCGGTTTACCCCGGTATTTGGAATGTGGGCGATCATGATGGCGGCGATGATGCTGCCCACCATGGTGCCGACCTTGCGCAGTTATGAGGATTTGATGATCAGTGCGGATGGAACGCGGGCCGGTTGGCTGGGCGTGGTGTTGGGTTATATGATTATCTGGCTTGTTTTTGCTGCGGCGATTGCCTCAGTGCAATTGTTGCTGCTCTATCAAGGCATCGTTGACATGTTGGGGATAGCCAAATCAAAAGCAGTCTCCGTTGCGCTATTGGTTGCGGTTGGCGCGTTTCAATTCACGCGCATGAAAGAGCTGTGTCATGGGGTTTGCCACAGCCCAAGCTTGTATTTCTTGGGGAAGTGGAAGCCGGGCTTTATGGGCGGTGTTCGTATGGGGCTTGGCCTTGGTGCCTTTTGCGTGGGCTGCTGTTGGGGCTTTATGGCTTTGGGGTTTGTCGGGGGCGTTATGAGCTTGCTGTGGATGGGGGCTGCGACTTTATTCATGGTTCTGGAAAAATTGCCTCAAATAGGACAGCGGGTTACAAAGCCGATGGGTGTTTTATTGATCTTGGGCGGCGGTGTTCTCGCCTTTGCGGGATGAAATTTTAAATGGGAGTGATGATAAATGGCGGTTACAAAACGTCCAGATGCGGATAGGTTGCCGATCAGTCAGAGAATTGATCAGCGCATGGATAATCCCAAACGCCGGAAGATGAATCCCACGGATTGGGCGATTAAGGGCGAGTTGTTTATGAATTGCTCTTGCACTGTCTTTTGCCCCTGCGTGGTGTCTTTGGGCGCGCATCCGCCCACGGAAGGGCATTGCCATGCTTGGATGGCGGTCGTGATTGATGAGGGCCATTATCAAGGTGAAAGCCTATCAGGTTTGAATATTGGTCTGCTTGTCGACATCCCAGGGCGGATGGGCGAGGGCCAGTGGAAAGTGGCGGCCTATATCGATGAGCGCGCCAACCAAACCGCCTATAATGGCTTGCTGAAAATTTTCAGCGGTGCGGCTGGTGGAACGACGGGGTTGTTTACCATGCTAGTGTCTGAGATTATTGGCGCCGAGCGTGAAAAAGTGGAAATAATGCGCGAAGGCAATCGCCGCGGGCTGTATATCGGCCGAAAAATCGCTGGCGAGATTGAAGCTTTGGAAGGCAAAGATGCGGACAGCGCGGTTATGATCCAAAATTCCAAATATTGGATGGGTCCGAATATTGTTGCGGCGCGCGGTTTAAAATCAAAAGTGCGCGACTTTGGGCGTGTTTGGGATTTTGGCGGCAAGTCAGCTGAAATTTGTCAAATTGATTGGCATGGGCCGAAATAGCGGCTCTTTTCGAAAATTTTTGGGTATTCCCATATTTGTCAAAGGTTGAATAGCGATGGCTTTGATTTCTCCTTCGCGCCGTTTGCGGCGCACTCCGTTCTCTGATGGCGTGGAAGCCGCAGGGGTAAAAGCATATACGGTTTATAACCATATGCTGCTGGCAACGATATTTCGTTCGATCGAAGAAGATTACCATCACCTTAAATCTGCGGTGCAGATCTGGGATGTGGCCTGCGAACGCCAGATTGAACTGCGCGGCCCTGATGCAGGGCGTTTAATGCAAATGCTGACCCCTCGGGATTTGCGATCAATGCTGGCGGGGCAGTGTTTTTACGTGCCGATCGTGGATGAAACCGGTGGGATGCTGAATGATCCGGTTTCCGTCAAGATTTCGGATGAGCGTTGGTGGATTTCCATTGCCGATAGTGACCTGCTGTATTGGGTTAAAGCGATCGCGCATTCTTTGCGTCTTGATGTTTTGGTGGATGAGCCTGATATCTCTCCTTTGGCCATTCAAGGCCCAAAGGCGGATGATTTGATGGCGAGCGTTTTTGGAGATGCTATTCGCGATATTAAGTTTTTTCGGTATGGGATGTTTGATTTCCAAGGCCGCACCTTGGTTATTGCGCGGTCGGGATATTCAAAACAGGGCGGATTTGAAATTTATGTCGAAGGCTCGGATATCGGTATGGATCTTTGGAACACGTTGATGGAGGCTGGAAGGCCGTATGATGTGTGGGCAGGTTGCCCTAATTTGATTGAGCGGATTGAGGGTGGTTTGCTGAGTTATGGCAATGATATGACAATACAAAACACGCCCCATGAATGTGGTTTGGGTAAGTTTTGCAATACGCAAACGGCGATTGGATGCATCGGGCGCGACGCGCTGTTGCGGGTTGCCAAAGAAGGCCCTGTAAAACAGATCCGTGCGCTGGAAATTGAGGGAGGGCCCGTAGGCCCTTGCGATCAGCTCTGGCCGGTGATGGTTAAAGGCAAACAAGTCGGCGCGGTCAGTTCAGCCGCTTGGTCTCCTGACTTTAAAACCAATGTTGCGATCGGTATGGTGCGGATGACGCATTGGGATGCCGGCACCGATGTTGATGTGATGACAAAAGATGGCGTGCGCGCAGCGCGCGTGCATGAGAAATTTTGGATTTAAAGGAAAACCTATGTTCAATGCAGTTTTGATTGAAAAAGACGAAGATGGAACGGTAACCACTGGGATAAAAGCGTTGTCCGAAGAGCAATTGCCAGATGGGGAGGTGACCGTTGCGGTGGAATATTCCGCGGTGAATTACAAAGATGGTTTATGCTTTACCGCCAATGGCGGTGGTTTGGTACGCAATTATCCGCACGTGCCGGGGATCGATTTTGCCGGAACGGTTGAGAGCTCGCAAGATCCCCGTTATTCCGCAGGTGATAAGGTGGTTCTGACCGGTTGGCGCGTTGGCGAAGCACATTGGGGGGGCTTCTCTCAAAAAGCGCGGGTGAAGGCCGATTGGCTTGTGCCGCTACCCGATGGCGTGACACCGCGACAAGCGATGGGCGTTGGCACCGCGGGACTCGCTGCGATGTTTGGTATTCTTGCGCTTGAAGATCACGGTCTCGCACCTGAGAAAGGTACGGTTTTGGTGACAGGCGCCGCGGGAGGCGTGGGCTCAATTGCAGTCGCGATATTATCGAATTTGGGGTATAACATCGCCGGCGTGACGGGGCGACCTGAAAGCGAATCCTATCTAAAATTATTGGGGGTCAGCGAAATCATACCGCGCGAGGAGGTGAATGAGGCGATCAAACGGCCGATGGAGTCGGCGCGTTGGGCGGGGATTGTGGATGCGGTTGGCGGCGAAATGCTGGCACGCGTTTTAGGCCAATTGGTTTATGGCGGTTCGGCCGCTGCGATTGGCAATGCGGGCGGTGCGAAACTGCCCGCTAGCGTTATCCCATTTTTATTGAGAGGCATTAACCTCTTGGGCATTGATTCGGTTATGCAGCCTTATGAAAATCGGCTTCGCGCCTGGCAGCGGATCGGCAAAGATTTACCGATGGACAAGCTTGAGGCGATGATAAGCCCGGCTGTGTTGGCTGATATGCCCGAATTGGGGGCTCAAATCCTGAAAGGTCAAGTGCAAGGGCGCGTGGTTGTGGATGTGAATGGGTAGAGCCCTCTAAAAAGCTCCGCCGCGAGGTGTCAAAACCTTGCTCGGGCGGAGTTTTCGATCACAATTGTAATTTGTTGAAACCAGGTTGCCCCCGGACTCTTCTTGATAAACAGCGATTTGAGCATCTTCTTGAGCCTCTCGCCAAATTATTTGTTTTCCCGAGTCAGTTTCGGTGGATAGCTGCCAGTTTCAAGTGGCCCGTAAAAACCAGTGCTCACGCTGCCCGACATTATAGGAAAATCGATCAAGAAACCCTTTTCACGGTTTAACGTGTTCAAGCACGGGTCGAAACGAAGTAAACGAGGCAACCACAGTATAGCCTCGCCAGAGACGGCTAGAAGAAGGGCGGGTATACTTTAGATGAAATCACCATCGGGCCCATTGGACCTCAAAGCAAGATAACCCCCATGAGCAGTAGACAAGTGTTCACAAGCGCAGCGCCAGCAATTTCACGTAATCCCTGCGGTTTCTAGGCTGAATAGCCTTGCACCGCCGCTACAATCAGCGGTGCCCAACCAGTATATGTTGTTGTCGCAATCGAAGCGGACATCGGATGGAGAAGGCGAGTAGCCTGCCAACAAATGACGCAGTTGCCACAAAGAACCAAAGAAGCCACTGTTTCATAGGCTTACACCTCCGCTGAAGTTTCGGATTTGCGTGCCAGCGCAATCGCGATCAGTGCTACACCGTTTGAGATCAGTTCGATGGCCAGAT
>ERZ802830.3805-NODE-3805-length-12470-cov-15.1518_pt1 | contig 12470 bp, 14 predicted proteins | sample MGYA00345654_ERZ802830 | MGnify/ENA primary metagenome ERZ802830 (study PRJEB30503, sample SAMEA104212375) | marine metagenome | biome: Westerlies Biome; feature: [SRF] surface water layer (ENVO:00010504) within the epipelagic zone...; material: water... | reverse complement strand
AGTGGGTATGTTCTTGCCCATGGAAATAGGGGCTATGTGACGCGTGGTGATATGTTGGCCATGATAGTGTGCTCGGCGCATGTATGAGGTTTGAAGATTAGTTTTGGATTATGGTATTGATAGGTAAAAAATTGCTATAAATTTTAAGTCTACGGTCATAAATCTAAAAAAGGCAGATCAGCCTTTGGATTTCATAAGAGTAGGAGAGGATGGACGATGATGGATATCGAAACAAAATTTCTTTATGATAGCTGGTATGTAGCCGGTTGGAGTTCTGATTTTGAACATTCATTGACCCCGCTTACCATTCTTGACGAACAGTTGGTTATTTTTCGGACTGATAAAGGGGTTGCGGTTGCGCTTGAAGATGCTTGTCCGCATCGCAAATTGCCGCTATCGCATGGACGGCTGCATGCTGACCGGGTGGAATGTGGATATCACGGGTTAACATTTGATTGCTCGGGACGTTGTGTTCATGCCCCAACACAACAGGAATCGCCTCCGAATGTTGGTGTGAAATCCTATCCAGTGGTGGATCGTTATGGCCTGTTATGGATTTGGATGGGCGCACCGGATGCTGCCGATGCAGGCGATATCTACCATATCGAAAATTATGATAATCCGGCCTGGGGCAAAACGGCAGGTGGCAGCATGGATATTGCCTGTCATTATCTTTATGTCATTGATAATTTGCTTGATCCGTCACATGTTGCTTGGGTGCATGTATCGTCTTTTGCGGGTGCTGGAACCGAGGATGTGCCATTGAATGTTGAACGGCTGGAAAATGGTGTTCTTGTGTCGCGCTGGATGCAGGATCGGCAGCCGCCTCCTTATTACGCACCAATGCTGTCTTTTGAGGGGAACTGTGACCGCAAGCAGCATTATGAATGCCGGGTGCCATCGATTGGGGTAAATAAGTCGATTTTCACGCCAGTTGGAAAAGGTGGCGACGATAACGCCCTGCCAGATAGTAGCTTTATTAATATTTCCTACAATTTCATGACGCCAGTTGATGCCGATAATACGCGCTATTTTTGGTTCCAACACCGAAATGGTGATCCTGACAATGAGGCGCTGTCTGCACAGATGTTTGAGGCTGCAAAAATTGCCTTCATCGAAGACCGCGATATCCTTGTTGAGGTACATAAAGGGATGAAGAACAAGCGTACGCGTAACATTAATTTGGGAATAGATGCTGGTTCAATGCGATTTCGCAAGATGATTGCAAAACGGATTGCCGAAGCCACAGGCGTCGCCTAGCCTTTGCCGGTCAACACCTTGTCGAAATAGACAGAAACCATGTCGGCATAGCTTCGCTCAACGGCGATAGAATATCCGTTCTGACGGCGAAGCACGAGGCCCCGAATGCCAAATAATTCGGTGTAGGATGCTGCATTGTCTGGGAAATTTATTCGCCTAATATCCAGCGGGCTGGCAATCGCCAGAATGTCATCTGCCTGATTTCCTCTAACCGAAAAGAAGCTGTAGGCATCGCTAACAAGGACAATGCGGCAATCAAGTGCGGGGTCATGTCGGGCAAGGCTGTCTTGTAATTGGGCTTCTTTTTCCGCAGGTGCGAGCAACAGCCAATGTGTCTCGCCAACCCAGCATAGATGCTGGCCATCCTTTTCAATTGCCATATTTTTGTTTTCCGGCAATGAAAAGCCAAGCTGTGATAGCCGTTTTGAGACTGCGCTGGCATCACCCTTGATATCAAAAATTGCCAACAGACCATGTTTTTTGATGGTTGCTTGGTATGCCATTTTATCCTCGCAGCCTTTGCCCTTTGGGGTCATGAAAACAGGGTTTTGTGACAATGGCCTTTATCGCCCTATCTTGATCACGAATGACTACAGTCTGACCAATGCGCGCGCGGCCATCAGTAAGTAGCCCAAGCGCGATAACCTGCTTGTTAACAACGCTCCAGACACAGGCTGACACGAATCCCTCGCTGGCGACACGTTTACCATTCGGCGTGATTGGGGCACCCTCAGGGACAAGCTCGCCGTCTGAGTCAGGGATCAGACCAACAAGTTCCCGTCGGGGCTTTCCTGATGATCGGCGGATGTCAACCGATCGGCGGCCAATGGCATGAGTCTTTGTGAGCGACATAATCCACTCCATCCCAAGGTCGTAAGGGTCTGCTGTGCCATCAACCTCATGACCAAGCGACAGGAACCCTTTTTCGACGCGCAGCACATGGCTGGTTTCAGAGCCAACAGGAACGATGCCATAGGGGGCGCCTACTTCCATGATACGCACCCACATATCCTTGGCATGGCGCGGCCAGACATTGATCTCAAAGCTAACCTCGCCGGTAAAGCTGACGCGGCAGATGCGGGCTGGCATGCCGGCGACAGTTCCATTGCGCATGGCCATAAAGGGAAATGCCTCGTTGCTGATATCAACCGAGGTGCCCAGCGCGGCCAGCACGTCACGCGCTTTCGGGCCGCAGATAGTGGCATTACACCATTGCGAGGTTACCGGTGTGATCCAAACCTGCCAATCTGGGCATTCGACTTGCAGAAGATACTCCATATGGCGAAAGACAAGATCGGCAAAGCCGGTTGAGGTCGACATCAAATAATGATTTTCGGCAAGTTTGAATGTCACACCATCATCAAGGATCATGCCATCGTCGCTGAGCATAATTCCGTACCGTCCCATGCCAATTTTCAGATTACTGAAATCATTGGTATAAAGCAGATCAATGAACGCCGCGGCATCGCGCCCGCTTATGTCAAACTTGCCGAGGGGTGAACCATCATAAACGCCAACACCGTAGCGCACTGCTTCGGCTTCAGCGTTGATCGCGTCCTGCATGTCACCGCCGTCAATCGGGAAGTAGCCCGGGCGTTGCCAGCGGGCGCCAGCCTCATACATGACGGCGCCCTGATCCCTGTTCCATTGGGTGATTGGCGTATGCCGAAACGGCAATACCACCGCGCCATTTCGTTGGCCGGCAATTGATCCGAAATCAATCGGGGTAAAAGGCGAACGAAACGTAGTCGTGCCAATGTCTTTGAGTTGTTTGTTGCTGGCCTCGGCGATATTGCCGATGACATTAACATTGCCAATTTTCCCTTGATCAATGCCCATACCAGCGGTGGTGTAGCGCTTCACGTGCTCGACCGTGTCAAAGCCTTCGCGCATGGCAAGGCCAACATCATCCAATGTGACATCATTCTGAATATCGACAAACGCCTTGTCGCCGGGCTTCATGCCGTCAACATGCCAGAGCGGTTGGAGGTGATAATCGGGTGACGGGGCCAACGTGGGCAAGGTGAATGCAGGGCTTTCAAAGCCACATTCATTGATTATAGCTTTGATTGCAGTAACAGTCTCGGCCATTGCTGGCGCCATATTCATCATACCTGCCGCGGCCCCGACACAAGTCAGCTTTTGCGTGGCCCTATCCGGAACAAAGCTTGCCAGATCAACATCAAAGGCAAGGGTCCCGCGTGATTGCGAGAACAGATGTGCAGTCGGATTCCATCCGCCGGAAACGGCTAAAAGATCACAATCAAATCGTGTTGTTGTGCCATCCTCGGCACGGATAGTGACAGCGGTTATATGTTTGCCGCCATGTGTGGTCAATATTTGATGCCCTGCATAAAGTGGTGTTTCCAGCCCATCTTTTTCCGCTCCGATGGCATCGGCCGGGCGGCTGTCAACCATGCCTGCGACTTTGGTGCCTGCAGCCTGTAACTCATGGGCCAGCTGATAGGCGCTGCTGTTATTGGTGAAGATAATCGGGCTATGTCCCGGGATCACGCCAAATTCATTCAGATAGGCCTGCACTGCAGATGCCAGCATTATTCCTGGCCGGTCATTATTGTTGAAAACAAGATTACGCTCAATTGCGCCAGTGGCAACAACGACATGACATGCCCGCGCTTTCCATCCCCGTTGAAACACATGCGTCTCGGCGGGGGTTCGTTCAGTGATCATAAGCAGATTATTCTCACGATAGCCCCAGACGGTGGACTCCTGAAGGTGGGTGACTTCTGGATTAGCATCAAGCTCCACACTGACAGCCGCGACCCAGTCCACTGCTGGCCTGCCGTTTATTTGGGCCTGGCTTTTCCGCAAATATCCCCCGGGATGGGTATTGTCATCGACAATCATCACACGGGCACCGCTGCGGCTGGCAATAAGCGCCGCCAGCAACCCACAAGGCCCACTGCCGACAATCAGAACATCGCCATACCAGTGCCGTGTTTCAAAATGCTGATCTGGAATTCGGTCATCGGGAGCTGCAGCAAGACCAGCCGCCCGACGGATTGACGGCTCAAACAGGTGCCAGTTTGGCCACATAAAGGTCTTGTAATAAAATCCTGCTGGCAAAAATCTGGCGAAAAGCTGGTTAATGCTAAGCAGATCAAAATTGGGTGAGGGCCAGCAATTGACCGATTTTGCCGCCAAGCCCGGTTGCAATCGCACAACTGTTGCCGCATGATTGCCAGCCGCATTTTCACCAAGCAGCTCGACAAGGCATGACGGCTCTTCAACACCGGCTCCCATAATGCCGCGTGGGCGATGATATTTGAACGAACGCGCAGTCAGAAACACCCCATTTGCCAGCAAAGCCGAAGCAAGCGTATCCCCCTCATAGCCGGAATAAACCTTGCCGTTAAATTCAAAGTCAACGCGTTTGCTGCGGTTGACCCTGCCGCATGTCGGGTGCCGAAAAAGTGTTGCCGTCATGGGTTTTCCCCATTTTTGTTGTTGGCCTCACCGGATACAGGTTCATTTGTCACAATCTCATGCGTTACCGTATGCCGTGTGATCGTAAACCATTTGCCACAGCCTTTTGCATGCCACCATTTTTCCGCAACATAGCCAATGGGATTCACCGGTACGGTAAGCCAGTCAATCCATTCAGCATCGCAAACATCGGCATCGGGACGGGCTGGTTTGGTTGGCCCAGCATTTTGAAATTCTGTTTCATCGCGCTGTCCGCAAAAAGGGCAAGGCAAGGTTAACATGATATGGCCTTTCCTATCGGGCAGTTGTCGTTCCAGACTCCACAATGAAGTCAAGATGACGAAAGCGATCAAGCGTAAAGGGGGCGGCAATGTTGTGTGGCTGGCCAGTTGCGATCAAATGGGCCAAGCTATAACCGCCCGCTGGCACAGCCTTGAAACCGCCCCACCACCCACAGGATACAAACAAGCCGGGAATATCGGTTGTTGAAATGATGGGCGTTGCATCATGGGCAATATCCAAGACCCCACCCCATTGACGAAGCAGTTTCAGCCGCCGAAATGCCGGAAATAACTCCAGCATGTTAACAACGGCATCCTCAAAGACGTTTTGCTTCATATCCCGGCGGAATGACTGGCCGGGATCTGGCGCGCCGCCAATCACAAGCTCGCCCTTATCAGACTGGTTCAAATAGACGCCAAGGTCAGGGCAGTTCACGATCACATTGATCAACGGCTTTACCGGCTCTGACACAAAGGCGGCAAGATTGAAGGATTTGACTGGCAGCCGCAGGCCAGCGGTTTGGGTAATGGTCGTCGTATGGCCAGAAACAGCCACGGCAACCTTATCGGCAAGCACCGTTCCGCGGTTTGTCTCAACACCCTTGATCGTGCCGTCATTGTCACGAAGAAGGCTTTTTACCTCGGTATGCTGGTGAATTTCCACGCCGCGGCTGCTTGCCGAACGGGCATAGCCCCAGGCGACACCATCATGCCGGCAAACGGCAGCTTCTTCATGCACCATGGCGCCAATGATTGGCAAGCGCGAATTTGGGCCGCCACCGGTAAGCGGCGGCACGCGCTGCCGGAGTTCGGCAACATCAATTGGCGAATAGCTCGACCCGTGAAGATAGCCATTCATCATACGGCGGCGAATTTCCCGCATTTTTGGGTAGGTTTGAACAACATCAATCATGCTCCGCTTGGAATACATCAGATTGAAGTTCAAATCCTTTGCCAACCCTTCGAATAAGGACACGCTTTTGACAAAAAAGGGCAGGCTCTCATCACGTAGGTAATTAGACCGGATGGTCACCGTGTTACGGGCAATATTGCCGCCGCCAAGCCATCCTTTTTCCAGAACCGCAACGTTGGTAATGCCATGGTTTTTGGCAAGGTAATGAGCGGTGGCAAGGCCATGTCCGCCCGCGCCAATGATCAAAACATCATATTTTTTTGCAAGTGGCAAATTCTGCCAGTAGCGCGTCCAGTTACGATGATGGCTGAGAGCATGCCAGGCAAGGCTAAAGGCGGAAAACCTACCCATTAATTATGTACCCTTGATTGCTGTAAACAAAACCAAAATATTATCGAACATAAATTGCTAGATTGCATCCTTCAAACCGATTTCGTCAATCGGTGCAGCAAAGGCATTGGCAAGTTCGGGTGCTGTGCGCAGAACATCCATTGTGCGTGCAAAGCGATGGGGTTGCAACCTTCCATTCTCCCATAGGGCAATGCCATCAATGGTAATAGTCGGATCAATGACCATCCAGCAGATTTCGCCGGGTGGCCCCGTGCCGCAGGTATGAAAGTGTAGGACCCTCGGGTTGGTAAACACCGTTTGCGCCCAGCGAGAGGGATTGGCTGATGCTGGCATGTCATATTCCATCAGAGGGTGAATTCCCGCATGCCATGAGTCGATATGAAACGGTTCCAGTTCGAATTTTGCCGCCACCTGCTCGTAATGTTTTTTAAACGCCGCAACAAGGTCTGCCGGGCCGGTAATGCCGGCAATTCGGGTGCCGTCAATACGCGCTGTGACAATTTCGGGAAGTTCTAGAAAGTCTGGCTGATAAACCTTTGAGCCTGCTGGTGTGAGATAGTGCGCCAGCTTGACCACGCCGGTAAAGCCATCGGCAAGAACAGGCTTTGGTATGCCCATCGGATAGCGGCTGACGATAACCTCGTCGCCATTGGCCATGCTATGGCCGGGCGATCCTTCAACATGCGTGCCGAGCGGGCAGGTGATGCAGATATGCTGTGCTCCAAGCGTTATCTCGTCAATCTCTTCTTTTAATGCAGTCATAGCGCCGTGATCAAGCCGCCCATAGCCGCTTGCTAGCATGCTGGCATTTATCGCATAGCTCATCACTGAACAAGGGCCATGATATTGTGACTTAAAACGGCCTTGATCGCCGATACGGGCAAAGAAAATCACCTCGTCAGCCGAATTTATGGCGATTTGAACAGCGTCGATAGCATGGTTTTTGGGCGCACCAACCATTAGCATTTTGACTGTGGCGCCCATTTCCATGAGGACGGCCTCAACGCTTGCCGGTGCGGCGGCGTCATACCAGCCAAGTTGCGGGTCTTCTGCAACGATCAGAATGGTTTTGCCAAAAACATCACCCAAACAGCCTTTGATCAGGTTCTTTGCCCCTAATCTAAGCGGGGCGTCAAAGACATAGCCTGTGGCGTCAAGCGATGAATTTAGTTCTGTCTGTGATTTCATCATCATAGTTCCCCCTAATCCGAATAATATCCGATGACATCTCCCTGTGTTGTTACCCCAAGACCATTCAAGCATCGGTTCACATAATTGAAATAACCAATGATCTGGTTGGCCTCTAAAATCTGTCCATCATCCAGTCCGGCGTCCTGCAACACGCGAACATCTGACTGCTGCATGGTTCCGGGCGATAATGTCAATCTTTCTGCATATTGCAAAAGTGCCAATTCTGCCCCGTCAAAAACATCTTCCGGACGGCGCTTTTTCAGCGCCGCCTCAACTGCAATGGCACGCTCTTTATCGCCAATCAGATGGGCGGCGTTTTTCCAGTGATTCGCATAGGAATAGTCACAATCATTCAGCGCCGATACATACGAGCCGATCGTTTCCTGCAGCCAGGTTGGCAAACTGTTCGCCGAATCATGCAGAACCGCACGATAAAGTACCACATGGCCGTTCATCGTATTGGGCCGGTGCGAATGAACGCGCATCACATTATCGACGGTGCCATGCGGTGTTCGTGCAAGATCTAGTGCCTTGCGGAGATCTGGGCTTGCATCAGCGTCACTGATCATTGAAATCCAAGCTGTCATATCGATTTTCCCGAACCGAGCCTCTACCACAAATCGGATGGCTTCTATACATAACAAAAGCGGTCCATTGATATTTTACTTAGTGAATAATGTTATGACTTGTCAATAATGTTATGACTTGTCAATATGTGTTCCCCCACTTTTAGGTGGCTGTTTTTTGCGCTGGCAAGGAAGGGGGTACGTTTTTTGACAAGATAAACCAGGATGGGGTTTGCAATTCTCTGTTGGTTATATTTTGAGCACTGAATGTCAGCCGAAAGAGCCTGCCATGCGTAAATACATATCGACATTGTTTCTCACAGTAGGGCTGTTTCTATGTGCCATAACGGCAAGCGAGGCCAAAACACCAGCCTATTGCGAGACAACGCAGATACTGCAAACTGAACGACATAAAATTATTACGTCAAAAAATGAAAAATTCAGAATGACCGTATCAAGCGATTTTGTGGATTTTGGCATTAATGGATTTACCGGTGGAACCAACTCATTCAAGATTTCAAGGTTTGAAAAACTGACTGACTGGCAGGCCGACTATGACCGGTTTTATATTTCATTTTTAGATGAAAATTTTTATTTTGCTGCTGTCTAAGTTGCTGGTTTAGAGCATAGCTATTTAAGACAGGTAAAGAAACCTATCAGCAGCTTCATGGCGCGTGATAGGTGATAAAAGTATAAAAGGCAATGAATTGAGGTGAACAAATGGCTGGTAATTCAGAATTGATGGACATTATTAAGAAAAATATCGACAATCATCACGCAAAACTGAGTGACTCACTGTATGGGAAGTGGCTAGAGGTTCATCGTACTGGACGAATTGAAAACCGAGAGTCAGCGTTTCACTTGTCTGTGATAATTGATTTAAAAACAGCAATTGCTGAGTACCTTGAAAGCTCGAGTCTCGCTGTCAGTTGGCAAAACACCCCTGAGGAAGACCAAAACGGAATATGTTCGATTTTATTAATGGATTTTCTGATAGAACTAGCGCATAGTTTTCACGGTAAATTTAGAGCATCATGAGTGCTCCGTAACAGTTTGCTCATTAAAAAAACAACGATGAGCAATTTAATCACTTCGCTGAATATTCCGCTAGACTCACAGATATGATGTGTTTGGATAGGGGTCTCACGTGACAGTGCATTACTAAGCCAACATCCAGACGTTAGAGCATTAATCTGAAATTTTTCTGGATTGCGTCAGTTTATTGTGTCTACAGTTTATGTATGACAACGGCACTGATTATCACGGTGGGTTTATTTATTGTCTTAAGTGGCTTCGCACTGGGGATATTTGTGATTGGTGCGGTCGTGGGCCACTCTTGGTCAGTACATGATTACTTGAGAAATAAAGCCCACCAGCGGCACCGCCGAAGTGTGAGCATTATTTAAACTGGCCTTCGCATGTAAATTTTTTACGCAATTCCAGATCTAAACCCCGAATCAAGCAACCGCGCCACATCCAGTCAATGGGCTTTGGCTACGAAGGGGACGGCGATTAGATGCCGTCGCTAACAAAGGCAAGTTCAATCACATAATCCCCTCGGCTGGATAAATTGCCCTCATGAAAATTCTTTGCCAGCAATTGCGCCGCAATATCCTGATTAAGGCCAATCGACCCATAAATCATGATCCGGCCAAAAGGCGGTAGTGATAGGCTGCTGGCCAGCTCTCAGCGTCAGCCAATCTGGCATGACCTCAGCCATCAATCCACATTCATGGGCTTCACTTTTTTTCATCCAACGTCCATTCACTAACATATACATTGCCAGATAATAGGGGTGCATTTTGGCAGCCGGTGGTCACCGCATCGGCTAACGCAACACCTTTTTTCTCTAGCAGGGCGAGGCTCGTGGGCTTGGTTGCCAGAGGCATATCACATGACCGCCAAATCTCAAGCCTTGAATGAAGCTGCAGCCCAAATAGAAGAGTGTTCAGCAACCCGGAGCTTAAGCTGTGGAGAGTGGGCTTCAGAATAATGATTTTTAAACCCTAGTCTAAGTTTATTAATCGAGAAACTAATCCCAATTTAGTGGGTAGATAGCTTCATTGCGGCGAAAGAATGGTAGGGTAAATGGCGAGTTGTACGTCGCTTTGATTGGAGGCCCACTCACAGTAATGCTATCTTTATCCAGCTCGTTTTTTAGTTTGTTATGGTGTTTTTGAAAGTTTTCCTCAGACGCAAATCCTGAATAGGAAATAACTGCATAATAAGCGGCTGGAAGGTCAACAATATTGATCCTGCTATCTTTTGGTCTGGGTGCTGTTTCTTTGGTGTATTTCTTTGGTAGGAAAAATTGCATCACCATTTTTCCATGATTGTTAGTTTGAGTGACTGGGGCAGTCATGTTGATGTCTGTAGATTGAGCGACGGGTATGGTCATTGCGACATCGGTCGCGCTTTCATTTTTCCCAGATATATAGTCAAATAAAATTCTGAAGCCACTGTTCTCCTGATCATATTTTGCCTGAGCCACAGTTCGCTGTTCATACCGTCTTACCTCATAGATGTCAGTTTTCTTAACGATTTTGTACTGAGGTTCCTCGTATGACATCGCAGGCATACCCGTGGCTATTAAAACTATAAATATTAAAAACAAACTGACTTTGTTTTGCATAGCACCCCAGAGCTTAAGCTTTCGCCAGGACAAATTTAAATGACCAGCAAAAAGGTTCAACCAATATTTTGAAGCTTTGAGTTTTCAGAAGGCAAACCGTGTTCCTTGTTGCTCGCATCATTTAAGCGCTTTAGCAGACGGCCAAAATGACTAACTTCCCACTCATTCAACAGCAACAGCTTGTCTTGATTTGTCTGTGACGGATTATAACTAATTCCGGTTTGTTGATCGATGGAGAGCCAACCATTCGCCTCTAGCTTTTTCACGGAGCGCCGCACTGTCTCTTTATCGACCCCAGTTATATCTGCAATAGCGGCAAATGACAGTTTTTGGGGCCAATGCTGCGCTGAAGGTTCGTCGTTCAACTCCCAAGCAGAGCGAATTTCACTGTAAGTTTTATCGACCGCGGCAGATTGAACCAACGTGAGATTGTGATATGCTATAACTTGGAGAATGAGAGCAGACAATGGGTTGCCTGCGACTTCACACATTAGCTTACTCCGAGTAATTTCAAATTCGAGAAAGCGCGACCAAATGGCGCCAAACACTTTCTTGAGACTTTCCTCACTCAAAACAATCACCCTCGTCTAACCATAAGATCGAAACACTTTTACATCAGTAAAACAAGCAAAAGCGCAGGTTCAGGGTAAGATTGATAGTTGTTATGGTTCTCTATTTAGCCAACAGTGCACTTAATCGCCTAACTATCCTCAGGCCAACCTTCTCGGATGCCAAGTCATCATGACTATAGTCTTTTTCAAGAGCAAATTTTGACAAATAAACACTAGAACCGGTTTCTGCACATCGTAAATTAAAATGTTCAATGCCGTTTGCATGAGACGTTTTACCAACTTCAAAAGCCATCCCGGTATCTTTTTTGAAAATAACCACACCTTTACCAAATTGATTTTCTACACGGTCAGTTTTATATGTTTCAGGCTGGCCCGAATCATTTTGCTGCAGCTGGTCAAAAGCAGTTAGATCATTCATCATTTATTTCAACCCTTCTGTTTTTTGCCCATGCCTCTTCGTTTGAGCCTTTGAGCAGTGGCCTCTCCTTACCATACGAGATTTTTTTAATTCTCAAGCTGTCTATGCCTCTGGCAAGCATATAATCAGCAACGGCAGATGCCCTCAGATGTCCAAGTGCCAGGTTATATTCTCGCGTTCCTCTCTCATCAGCGTGCCCACTAATAACAACATAGGCAGACGGATTTTTTGCAAATTTATCGACTGCGCTATCCAAAGCCATAGTCGTCTGTGCGCTTAACGCAGCACTGTCAAAATCAAAATATGTCAGAACGACGAGCGAAGACAGCTTGTGTTCAGCGGATTTTGACGTACTCGTTGCTTTTGATTGGGTAGTTTGCGATGCGCTCCTACCGGCTAATGAGTTTTCACCGTTCACTCCGGAATTAGAACATCCACTCAAACCTAAAGTGAAGAGCACAGACACACTGAGCAATTGTTTTCTAACGCCACGGAAATTCATATCTAAACCACTAAATAAAATAGAAATAACCACATCATGTGAAACGGACTTTGACAGCAGCTCAGGGGATGGCAACTCATTAACCGCTTATAATGAGCGCTTATGCCCAGCATAATTACATTAAAGTGTTGAAATTAAATTTTTTTTAGCTAACCACTCTTGGTGAGGGGTGCTCATGGTTTTCTCTAAAAAATACTGCCCAGTATGGGTTTATGATTGTGTTGTTGCACAATCGGTCAACGACTTCATTTTATATGGGGTCGATATGGCTCAACCCTGTAGAAAATTTGCTGGCGGTTTGACTGAAATATTTGAGGAGGTTTCACTCGAAGAATTA
>ERZ802830.3804-NODE-3804-length-12471-cov-5.39844_pt1 | contig 12471 bp, 10 predicted proteins | sample MGYA00345654_ERZ802830 | MGnify/ENA primary metagenome ERZ802830 (study PRJEB30503, sample SAMEA104212375) | marine metagenome | biome: Westerlies Biome; feature: [SRF] surface water layer (ENVO:00010504) within the epipelagic zone...; material: water... | reverse complement strand
ATAAATTCCAATTTATAAATCAGGCGCGCTGACTCGTCTCATTATAGACAAAGAGTTGTTACTAAATAATGTTACGATGAGCCTTAATTTTTAATAGTCCAAAACGTTTAAAAAAAGCTTCAAACATGGAGAATAAACCTCACGTAAGACCACTTCAATCTGAATTGGCCAAGACCTTCGATCCTAAGTCGATCGAAGATTACTGGTACAAAAAATGGGAGGACTACGGATTCTTTAAGGATGACGCATTCGCGTCAACAAACGATGAGGCAATAACCTACTGCATACAGCTCCCACCACCGAACGTAACAGGCACGCTGCACATGGGACACGCCTTCCAACAAACGCTTATGGATAGTCTCATACGGTACCACCGCATGAGCGGTAACAAAACAGACTGGGTTGTGGGGACTGACCACGCCGGCATAGCTACCCATCTCGTTGTCGAGAGACAGCTCGTAGCAACTGGACAAAAACGTGTTGATTTAGGTCGTGAAGAATTTCTAGAAGAAGTTTGGCGATGGAAACAACAATCCGGATCAACCATCACCAATCAAATGCGACGTTTAGGCTCGTCAGCGAACTGGGAATACGCTGATTCAGATGGTGGTAAATCAGGTTACTTTACGATGGACGCACACATGTCCGAAGCCGTCATCGAAGTGTTTGTTCGCTTGCATAAAGACGGACTGATTTATAAGGGTAATAGGCTCGTCAACTGGGATCCAAAATTACAAACAGCTGTTTCCGACCTTGAAGTGGAGAATATTGAGACAAACGGTAAAATTTGGGAGATCACGTATCCAAGTGTTAATGGTGAATTTAGCGTTGTCGTGGCTACCACTCGACCAGAAACGATGCTCGGAGACGTCGCCATTGCCGTAAATCCTAAAGACGATCGATATGCTGCGCTCGTAGGGGAACAGGTCGTTGTTCCCCTATGCGATCGCTCAATACCTATTATTGCGGACGAATACGTCGATGAAACATTTGGTACGGGTTGCGTAAAAATAACGCCAGCCCATGACTTTAACGATTTCAGTGTGGGCGAACGACATGATTTAACCCCAATTAACATTCTTAATCTCGACGGAACCTTAAACGAGCACACGCCCACCCGTTTTCAAAATATAGACCGATTGGAAGCCCGAAAATTAATTCTTAAAGAACTCGAGACATTAGGATATTTAAAAGGCGAAAAAAAACATACTCTGAATGTCCCAAAATCAGGACGTACAGGTGAAATTGTTGAGCCTATGCTAACGGACCAGTGGTTCGTTAAGACCCAAGGCTTAGCCGTTAAAGCGCTCAAAGCAGTAAAAGATGGAGATATTAAATTTCATCCTGACCATTGGACTTCTACTTACAACCACTGGTTGGAGCACATTCAGGACTGGTGTATCTCACGACAATTGTGGTGGGGACACCAAATTCCCGCATGGTACGACACTAACGGCAATACTTACGTTGCACGTAACGAAGAGGAAGCCCTAGCTCAGGCAAAGACAGAAGGTTACTCCGGGGTGCTGCGTCGCGATGAAGATGTACTTGACACTTGGTTCTCTTCCGCACTCGTTCCGTTTAGCTCCCTCGGGTGGCCCCAGAAAACTGATGACTTAGCACGATATTTACCGTCAAACGTTCTGGTCACTGGTTTTGACATTATCTTCTTTTGGGTCGCGCGCATGATCATGATGACGCTACACTTCACTGACCAAGTTCCCTTTAAAGATGTCTATATCAACGCACTCGTACGAGATGCTGAAGGACAAAAAATGTCCAAGTCAAAGGGCAACACCATTGACCCCCTCGATCTTTTAGATGGCATTGACTTAGAGTCGCTCGTTAGTAAATCGACACAAAGTCTTATGCTGGCAGAGCACCAAGATAAAATTGAAAAATATCTACGCAAGAATTTTCCAAAAGGCATTCCCTCCTTTGGCGCTGATTCGCTGCGATTTACTTTCGCGTCTCTAGCGACGTTCGCTCGAACACTTAACTTCGACCTCAATCGATGCGAAGGTTATCGAAACTTTTGTAATAAATTATGGAATGCATCTCGATTCGTGCTCATGAATACCGACGGTGAGGATTGCGGTTTAGAACAGCATGGGCCAGAAGTATGCGCTCCAGGAGAGTATCTTGATTTTTCTGCGGCAGACCGTTGGATTTCTAATGAATTTGAACGAACGCTCATAAGGGTACATAAAGGGTTTGAAGACTACCGATTTGACAACGCAGCAAGCGCTATATACCAATTTGTTTGGGATGAATTTTGCGACTGGTACCTAGAAATCGCGAAGGTACAAATACAGATTGGAGATGAGGCTCAGCGCAGAGCTACAAGGAGGACGCTCATTCGAACACTTGAGAAATCACTGCGTATGGCGCATCCAATTATTCCATTCATCACTGAGGAACTTTGGCAGAAAGTCGCGCCGATAGCGGCGATTTCTGGAAAAAGTGTGATGGTCAGCCCGTATCCACAACTCAACGGGAAAACTATTGACGCACCGGCCGATCAGGAAATCGAAGTACTCAAAAGTATGGTCACGGCATGCCGAACACTCAAGGCTGAAATGGGTATCGGTCCATCGGAGCGACTGCCGCTGATGATTGCTGGTAACACAGAGTTTCTAGATAAGTGGAAAGCAGTTATACAGACACTCACGAAGTCTCGAGAAATACGATTAACCGGAGAGCAACTGCCTGAACGAGATAGCCCAACCGCAAATATCGAGGGCTATGCGCTTATGTTACACATTGAGATTGATCCCGAGCAAGAACTTAAGAAAATAAAGAATGAAATTGAGCGTCTAAGCAATGAACTAGAGCGGGATCAGAATAAGCTTCAGAATAATAGCTTCGTACAAAAGGCGCCTGAAAAAGTTGTACAGCAGGTGCGCGATCAGGTGGAGCGCCACCAACACAAACTCAATCAGCTTGAACGCCAACTCAAAAAACTGTAAAAATTTTAAAAATAATCAAACTTAATCGTGCGTGCGTCCAATCATTTTTTAGATACAAAAAAAGGGGAGCCTAGGCTCCCCTTCTTCATCTAACGGTATAACTAATAAATCATAATGATTTAGTAGTTCAACAACCAACCAAATAACAACTCATCGCTCTCAACCGAGCCAGCTGTGCTGGTGAAGTTAAGGCCGTCTTCTCTCTGTCCATAACGTACGAACATGTAAGTTTCTGAGCTCATGTTATGTAAGTAACCAACGTCCCAAGAATCTCTTCCTGAATCAATGATCGCTGAGCTCGCGCCAGCACGTGTAGCGTCTTGGTCACCGATGCTGGAGAGGGCTGCAAAAACAATACCGTTTGCAGTAGGCATTTCAACCTGGATACCAGAACCTGATGCCTCCACCGCTGTTGTATTGGCGCCAGATGTTGTTGTAACGTCTAAGCCACTTTGCTCCATGTCCCACATAGCAGCCTGAATGTGTAATACACCCATGTCATAGGTAACGTGAAGCGAGTTGGCTTTAGCTTCGGTACCTGCTGTCGCTGCGCCACCAGTTTGTGCACCCGCCGCGTTAAAGTCCTCATACGTGGCTTGGTTCATGCTGATAGTCAATGGACCTGCGTTATATCGCAAACCAATCTGCATGCCAACCTCGTCAGCGTTTGCGTCAGCATTAACACCCATGATGTAAGCAGCACGGACATCAAAACCATTCATGCTCTTGCTATGGAACCAGATTGACTCTTGATCACGACGTGTGAAGTTAAAGCCAGTCTGGCCTAAGTTGATGTGCTGGATCTTATCAGCCGTTGCGCCGTAGTCTCCGTAAGTAACATCAGTCAACATATCAAGCTCGAAGAAGTTCTCGTTTGTACCTAAATGGATCGTACCGAAATCGCCGCTGAATGCAATAAACGCGTTACGAATATCAACTCCACCAGCGTTTGAAGCCCCAGAGCCACCATTTGAAGTCGCCAAGTTACCGAATACGAGATAAGCGTGAACGCCGATTCCGTTATCTAGGGTCTCAGTCCAGTTCCACTTGATTCGGTTACGGCCCGCATCTGCGATTGACTGAATGTCTGTAGACGTAGTGGTGCCGTCTGCAGCTGTTGTTGTAGTCTCACCAAATTGAAGTGCTTGACCCCACTCTAGGTTGACCGAAAGGTCAGCTGCCATTGCGGATGGAACCGCGAAGGCGCCAGCAACTGCTGCTGCAATAATTGCTTTTTTCATACCATCTCCTCAAATTAGAAATTCTGTGCATTAATGAGTCAAGTGTTCGGGCGATTCACTCTTAACACTTCTAATTTGGTCCCGACGTATTTATAGCACCTTACGCTATCGCCCTAAAAGTAATAGTGTTACAAATTTATGTAATTGTTGTATTTTTGAAACACAATGTTTTTTACAATATGAAACGTTATGTTTTATATTGTAAAATAAAGTCTGTAAATCATTGTATTTAATGGCTATTTATTTTTTATGCTTGTAAAGAGATTGGTTTTTCAATATATAAAAACAAATAGTTTTTTATTTGGACGTTAAATAAGAAAGGGGAGCCTAAGCTCCCCTTTTTCGTACAACGATAAAACTATCCAATCAAACTGACTTAGATGCACAAGCTTCGGAGTTGAAAAAGTTAAATTACTCAGAAAAAAGCGACTCTAAGGCCTCTCCGGGATCCGTCTGTCGCATAAAAGCCTCACCAACCAGAAAAGCGTTTACACCCCGTTCGCGCATTGCCAAAACGTCCTCATGAGTATGGATCCCGCTCTCCGTGATCAATACCCTATCCCCGGGTAGCGCCGAAATAAGACCAAACGTTGTCTCCAGGGATGTTTCAAAAGTTCTCAAATCACGATTATTTATCCCGACCAGCGGCGTGTCTAACTCAATTGCCCGCTCAAACTCTTCCCGAGAATGCGCCTCGACTAAGACCGACATCCCCAATTCATTCGCCACAAGCGCTAAATCCAGCATCTGAGACTGCTCTAATGCGGCCACGATTAACAAAATACAATCAGCCCCCATACAGCGCGCCTCAAAAATTTGATACGGATCAACTATAAAATCCTTGCGTAATACGGGTAACTGTGTGGCACTTCGCGCCGCCACAAGATATTCCGCCGCCCCCATGAAATAATCCCGATCGGTTAATACCGATAAACACGCCGCGCCATGTTTCTCATAAGACTGTGCGATCGTTATTGGATCGAACTCCTCTCTGATAACCCCCTTACTCGGACTCGCCTTTTTAATTTCCGCGATAACCGCGGAGAAACCACCAGCGAATTTGGAACGAATCGCTGCCTCAAAATTGCGAACTGGCGGCGCAGATGCAACTTCTCGCTCCAAATCTTCGAGCGACCGATACGAAGAGGTCAGCTTTATTTCTTCCCGCTTGGTTGCGAGGATTCTATCGAGAATGTTAGATGCCCTAGCCGTCATAAACCAATCCTTTTCAACACAATGAAAGCTTACTCCCGCTGCGTAAATGCAATAAATTCATTCAACTTGTCACGAGCCCGCCCAGAATCAATCACACTTGAGGCAAGTGATACGCCATCAGCTAAGGTCGCAGCGATGTCCAAAACATAGAGCGATGCGCCGGCGTTAAGCAAAACAGCGGCCTTCCCAGGAAGATGTTCGCCCGACAAAGAACCTAGAAACATGGATACAGCGTCCTCGGGACCAGACACTTTAATTTCCTCAAGGTTTATGGGTTTAACACCGAGCCCCTGTGGCGAGAGCTGATATTCACGAACCTCATGATCCCGAAGCTCAGCAACGTAGGTTAAACCTGTCGGGGAAAGCTCATCTAGCCCGTTTTCACCATGTACGATCATAGCGCGCGTACTTCCCAACGCCCTCAAGACCAGCGCTTGCTGCACTAACAACTGTCGATCAAAAACACCCATAACCTGACGTTTAGCGCCGGCTGGATTAGTTAACGGACCCAACACGTTAAATAATGTTTTAACGCCTAACTCGCGCCTTACCGGCGCCGCGTACTTCATCGCCGAATGATGCGCTGGTGCAAACATAAAGCCGATACCGACTGAATCGATACAGCGGACAACGTTCTCCGGCGACAAATCAATCCTCACGCCAAGGGCCTCAAGGACATCAGCGCTACCCGAGGAACTAGACACCGACCGACCTCCGTGTTTGGCAACGCGCCCGCCGGCTGCGGCAACAACAAAAGCGGACGCGGTAGAGATATTAAAAGTTTTTGTACCATCACCGCCCGTTCCACAAGTGTCGATTAGCTGCTCTGGACGACCAACCGACACAGGGGTCGAAAATCCCCTCATGACTGCTGCTGCCGCGGCCACTTCCTCAACGGTAGGCCCCTTCATCTGAATACCGACCAAAAACGCCGCAATAGAAGCCGGCGGAACCTCGCCAGACATAATGTCATGCATTACCTGGGACATCCCGTCGCGGGACAAGTCAGCCTTCCGATAAAAATGCTCTATGGCCTCTTGAATCTTCATATGTGCAGTTGATGTAGAAAATTCTTCAAAAGCTGATGCCCGTGCTCACTCAAGATAGACTCCGGGTGAAATTGAACCCCCTCGATCGGCATGGAACGGTGCTTCAATCCCATAATTTCACCGTCCTGGGTCTCAGCCGTAACCTCCAAACAATCAGGTAAATCCTCTCTTTGTACCGAGAGAGAATGATACCGCGTCGCCGTAAACAACTGCGGCAAATCGCGAAAAACACCTTGGGACTGATGCGATATACGAGACGTTTTTCCATGCATTAGAGTTTTTGCATAAGTGACAGCGCCACCAAATGCTTGTCCAATACACTGGTGCCCCAGACACACACCAAAAAGTGGCACCTTCCCTCCGAAAGCCTTAATGACAGCCACCGAGATACCCGCCTGCGCGGGCGAACATGGGCCAGGCGAGATCACGATCCACTTCGGCGCAAGCGATTCGATCTCAGCGATCTCAATTTGGTCATTACGTGCGACTTTAACGTCAACCCCCAACTCACCGAAGTATTGGACGAGGTTAAACGTAAAAGAATCATAGTTATCGATCATCAACAACATGGTCTCTATCTTCTCATCGACTTAATCAAGTATTGTAAATAAATGCGGCCGGCCTAGATAGCGCAACGCACTAACGATTGAGCCCAGCCTCTGCAATTTCTGCAGCCCTGAGGATTGCTTTCGCCTTATTTTTTGTTTCAATCCACTCATTTTCCGGCACGGAGTCAGCGACAATGCCTGCACCTGCCTGAACGTATAAAGTGTTGTCTTTTATAACCGCAGTGCGTATCGCGATCGCGACATCCATATCACCATTAAACCCCAGATATCCGACCGCTCCTGCATAGACGCCTCGCTTGCTGGGCTCTAACTCATCAATAATTTCCATAGCTCGCACTTTAGGAGCCCCAGACACAGTCCCTGCTGGGAAACTCGCTCTTAAAACATCAATCGCGGATAATCCATCTAATAACCGCCCCTCTACGTTCGAGACAATATGCATGACATGGGAGTATCGCTCAATCATCATCTGATCTGTAACATTAACAGAACCAACCTGCGCAACTCGCCCTAAGTCATTACGACCAAGATCCATGAGCATCACGTGCTCTGCGATTTCTTTGGGATCTGCCAACAAATCATGCTCATAAGAGACATCTTCATCCCTTGTCGCACCACGAGGTCTAGTTCCAGCAATTGGCCGCACAGTTACCAAACCCTTTTCCAATCTCACGAGAATCTCTGGGGAAGCCCCGACAATATGAAAATCCTCGAGGTTAAAATAAAACATGTACGGCGAGGGATTCAGCGCACGTAATGAACGGTAGAGTGATAGCGGTGTTGCGTGAAAGGGAACGGACATACGTTGCGACAAAACGACCTGCATGATGTCACCCTCATGAATGTACTCTTTAGCTCGGGCAACACTCTCTGTAAATATGTCCTGGGGTGTCTCCTCATGCGGCAAAGCTAACTTAAGCATCTCCTCTTTTGGCTCATCCACCGACTCACGAAGATCCGCAAATAATGCGGCCAACCGTTTTTGGCCGCGTTCATATGCATCTGGCTCCTGAGGATTAGCAAATACAACAAAATAAAGTTTGGCTGCTAAATTGTCGTAAACAATCACCTCATCGGAGTGCAGCAACAGAATGTCAGGACAATCAATGGGATCAGATTTGTTCTCGCCACGACCAACACGGCTCTCAATCATATGAACCGTCTCATAACCAAAGTAACCGACCAGTCCACCGAGAAATCGAGGTAAATCATCCCGGTAATAAGCCCTCGTCCGCTCCTGCAGTTCAGAAACCCAGCTGATAGGATCCTCGCTCGTAACCTGAGCCACAACAACACCGTCACGAATTTCACAGCAAGTTTGGCCACGGACTTCGTAACGAGTCCTGGAAGGAAGGCCGACGAACGAATATCGACCAAATTGCTCTCCGCCCTGGACCGACTCCAACAGGTAAGAATAGGGCTCGTTTGCGTATTTCAAATAAATGGAGAGTGGCGTATCAAGATCTGCAAAAGACGCTAAAACCAGAGGTACATGGTTAAAACCTTCGTCCGCCAAATTCTCAAAATCTTCTTTATTCACATCGAGCTCAACAATCTATATGAAGACACATCAATTTGTGCTGTGGCTGTGAGAAACATATCAGCTCCCATTATAGAGTGACGAGTACCTTCACGCTAACCTGACTAAATCGAGTAAATCCTCAGCGCGGCCTAAAACCGCATCGCAGTCAAGTTCGGCCAATGCCATTCCGGAGCGATAACCGAAAGGCACACACACAACCGGAGCGCCTGCGTTTCGAGCACAAGCGGTGTCCGTCTTTGAATCACCAACCATTAAAATCTGTTTTATATCAACACTAAATCGTGAAGCAAGAACGCGTAACGGCAAAGCATCAGGCTTACGTTTCTCTAGGGTGTCTCCACAAACCACCTCTTGGAAATAATCGCGAATACCTAATTTCATTAAGATTGGAGCAGTAAATAGCTCACTTTTATTGGTTAAGCAGGCCATTTTCAACCCCCGATTTTGGAGCGTGTTAAGTACCGTCTCGATACCAGGAAACAAAACCGAATGCTCACAAACATGCCGCGCGTAATGCTCTCTAAATCGATGTGCAATACTTTTTAATTTCGCCTCTTCCCAATAAATCTTGAGGTCTTTAAATAGCTCAACCAATAAATATTCGATCCCCTGGCCAATATATTGGCGAACAACATCCGTACTAACCGGATCATGGCCAAGATCATTAAGCGTTAGGTTTGTTGCTGTGTGAAGATCAGGAAGCGTATCAGCCAAAGTTCCGTCCAAATCGAACGCGACAACGCTCACTTCAAAACCTACGTGTTGCGACAAATCGTTATTCAACATCCGGTTATCTATTAGTTAAGTGCGCACCAAATACCAGGAGCCCTATTCAATTTCAGCCCTCATCTCGCTGATGACAGAATGATAATCGGAAGAACCAAAAATCGCGGAACCAGCAACAAAAGTGTCAGCTCCTGCGTCAGCGACTGCGCCTATATTCTCGACTTTGATCCCACCGTCGACCTCAAGCCAGACATCACATCCTGACAGATCTATTAAATCACGGGCCTCTGCAATCTTGTCAAGCGAATGCTCTATAAAACTTTGCCCGCCGAAACCCGGATTAACAGACATGATGAGCACTAAGTCAATTTTATCGAGCGTCCAATCTAAAATATGAAGTGGACTAGCGGGATTAAACGCTAAACCCACTCGACACCCTTGCTCTTTGATCAAATTGATTGTTCTGTCCACATGAGGAGCGGCCTCGGGATGAAAGCTGATTAGGTCAGCGCCAGCTTTAGCGAATTCGGTGGCTAGGGTATCGATAGGCTCGACCATCAAATGCACGTCAATCGGAAGCTTGGTGTGCGGTCTAATCGAAGAGCAAACGATTGGACCAAAAGTCAGATTGGGCACATAGTGATTGTCCATTACGTCGAAATGAATGACATCCGCACCCGCGGCATCAACGGATCGAACCTCTTCACCGAGCTTGGAAAAATCGGCAGATAAAATACTCGGTGCAATGCGCGTGTCGTTCATGGATTCACCTCGTTGTTTTGGCTTATTCTAAACCGAATTAAAGAACGACCCAAGATAATCTTGACTCCTAGGTAATACAGGATTACGAAACTTACTCGATTTATCGATACAATATAGTCTATGAATGAAAAATCAAAATACGAAGTCACCGTATCAGCGGAATCCTTCTTTATTCCAGAACAATCAAACCCTGAACAATCTCGATATTTTTTTGCCTATCGCATTCGCATTCAAAATACCGGGGACGTTCGAGCTCAGTTACTCAGCCGCCATTGGCTCATCACTGACGCAAATGAGAAAGTAGAACAGGTACGTGGAGAGGGTGTCGTGGGAGAGTTCCCTAACCTTCATCCCGGCGAATACTTTGAGTATACGAGTGCAGCGTCAATTGATACGCCCGTAGGGCTAATGGAAGGATCCTATAAGATGCGCGCTGCAGATGGAATTGAGTTCGATGCCCAGATTCCACAATTTACTCTGAGCGTCCCAAGAGTATTGCACTGACCTCTATGCTGCATCAATACTCAGCGCTTATCTTTTTTCTTTTTGGGCAAAGTCCACCAGATAATAAAAATGAATAGTCCGAGTCCCAGTAAAATCTCAAAAATTGCCCAAAACATGCTGCAGATACCAAGTGATTTAAACACATGAATTCTACACCAGCCATCAGTCTTTTAGGACGAGTTCGATGGCTTCTACTTCTAACGATCGTCATCTTAGGCGCGTGCTCTTCGCCAGCGCTAAAAAGGGACTCCTCGTCCGACATGGAATCACCAGCCCCTATTATTGAAAAATCAAAAGTAGATCAAAAAGTACGGCCAACGATTGCAGAAAAAAGATTAGGACACCGTCTTAGACCGGAATTCGCTCAATATTTTTCACTGAAGTCCGATGCGCACTTAACGGCTGTCAACTGGTCGGAACTACCCGGATGGAATATAGATCAGGTTTCCAACGGAATCTCCGCGCTTTTACAATCGTGTAGGGTGCTCAAAAAATTTCAAGAATGGACTGATATCTGCCAACAAGCTTCGGTTTTAGTAGGCGTCTCAAATGAGGAACAAAGAGAGTTCTACCAATCACACTTCTCGCCTTTTGGAGTCCATAACGAAAAGGACGCAAACGCAGGACTCGTTACGGGATATTACGAGCCACTCCTGAGTGGTAGCCTGCAACGCTCCTCTGAATATTCTCATCCGGTGTTTGCTGTGCCGGATGATTTAATATCGGTCGACGTTAATGCACATCCATTTTTCAAGAATTTCCGAGGCGTAGGGCGGCAAGTCGACGAAAAATTAGTGCCTTACTTCACCCGAGCAGAGATAGAACAGGGGCTTGCAAAAGTCAAAGGCAAAGAAATCCTATGGGTCAAAGATAAAATTGAATTATTCTTCCTACAAATTCAAGGCTCTGGGCGCGTTGAATTGGAGGATGGCAGGACCGTTAGACTAGGATTTGCCAAATCCAATGGGCATCCCTATCAATCGATCGGCAAATCACTCGTATCAAAAGGAGAACTAGAACTCAGCCAAGCCTCTATGCAAGGAATCAAAAAATGGGCAAAACATAATCCTGACAAAATTGATGCCTTGCTGAATGAAAATCCGTCCTATGTATTTTTTAGAATGCTACCCTCAAATCTCGATGGGCCAATCGGATCATTAGGTGTGCCACTGACCCCAAACCGAAGTATCGCAGTCGACGATACATACATTCCTGCTGGGTTTCCTATTTATTTGGCTACAACCCAACCCAACTCAACGGACCCTTTAAATCAACTGATGTTCGCTCAGGATAAAGGCGGTGCCATAAAGGGTGCTGTGCGTGCTGATTACTTTTGGGGCTTCGGTGAGTCCGCAGGAATTAATGCCGGCAAGATGAAGCAAGAGGGGTTCATGTGGGTCCTAATTCCCAAAACATTTGTATTGACTGGCGATTTAAATTAGTCGAGCTATATACCTTGATTAATTAGTCTCCTGGGTAGACGTTAATCGTCCTTCTAATTGCTCTAAACTCAACGCTCCGCTCGCCCTTGACCCATCACTAAAAAACAAGGTAGGTGTTGCCCTAACTAACATTTTTTTACCGAATTCAACAATTTGATCGATGGGGTTATCGCATCCATCGTTAGCCTGCGGACTAACACCGTGGAATATAAAATCATCCCATGCTTCGCCAGCATCAGCGGAGCACCAAATAGCCTTGGAAATAGGAATAGACCGTTCAGTAATGACCGGATAGAGAAACAAATACAATGTGGCGTCAGTAATATTTCCTAAAGTCTCCTCATCGAACTTGCGACAGTATCCACAATTGGGGTCTGCAAAATAAGCAAACTCTCGCTCACCGTTACCATAACCACGCTTAATCGCCATCTCAACAGGCAGACCACTAAAC
>ERZ802830.3803-NODE-3803-length-12471-cov-9.50161_pt1 | contig 12471 bp, 13 predicted proteins | sample MGYA00345654_ERZ802830 | MGnify/ENA primary metagenome ERZ802830 (study PRJEB30503, sample SAMEA104212375) | marine metagenome | biome: Westerlies Biome; feature: [SRF] surface water layer (ENVO:00010504) within the epipelagic zone...; material: water... | reverse complement strand
TTCGGTTTTAACTCCCCAGTTGCTTCTTTTAAATCAGCTCTGAGTTGTTCTGCTTCTGCCTCAAGATCGATTACTGCGAGCATTTCTCGAATAGCTTCTGCTCCAATGTTTGCAGTGAATGCGTCCATTCCATAAGTGTCTTGCGCATCCATAAACTCTTCTTCACTCATCATTTGACCATATGTCAGGTCGGTCAGACCTGGCTCAATGACTACGTAATTTTCAAAGTAAAGAACTCTCTCTAAGTCTCTCAGGGTCATGTCAAGCATTAGCCCAATTCGAGAGGGTAAAGATTTCAAAAACCATATATGTGCAACAGGAGAGGCTAGCTCAATATGTCCCATTCGCTCACGTCTAACTTTTTGCAGAGTTACTTCAACGCCACATTTTTCACAAACAACGCCTCGGTACTTCATTCTTTTGTACTTGCCACACAGACATTCATAATCCTTGGTCGGACCAAAAATACGTGCACAAAAAAGACCGTCTCTTTCAGGTTTAAAAGTTCGGTAATTAATTGTCTCTGGCTTTTTTATTTCACCATAAGACCAAGATAAAATTCTTTCTGGTGAGGCCAAAGAGACTTTGATCTCATCAAAAACTTTTGGCGAAGTCAGTGGGTTAAATGGGTTATTTGTAATTTCCTGGTTCATTTTGATTTCCTCAAATTTAGGGACAAAAGGCGATGATTAAGCGGAGCGCTTAATCACCATCCTCCGCGTCCAGGAGTTCCATGTTTAGGCCAAGGCCACGCACTTCTTTAACCAGAACGTTAAAACTCTCTGGTATGCCAGCCTCAAAATTATCTTCGCCTTTAACGATTGATTCATATACTTTTGTTCGTCCAGCAACATCATCTGACTTTACTGTCAACATTTCTTGTAGAGTATAGGCAGCTCCATAAGCTTCCAACGCCCAAACTTCCATTTCACCAAATCGCTGTCCACCAAACTGAGCTTTACCGCCAAGGGGCTGCTGAGTTACAAGCGAATATGGTCCCGTTGACCTAGCATGTATTTTATCGTCAACTAGATGATGAAGCTTAAGCAAATACTTCACCCCAACAGTCACAGGTCTGCTAAACTGCTCACCCGTTCGACCATCAAATAATATTGACTGGCCTGATGTATCAAAACCTGCCCGTGAAAGAGCATCGTCAACATCACTTTCTTTCGCACCATCAAAAACTGGTGTTGCTATTGGCACACCCTGGGTCACGTTCCCTGCAGCCTCAACGATTGCGTCATCTTGCATGTTCTTGATGCCTTCCTCAAAAACATCTTCTCCGTATACTAGACGCATAGCTTCTTTTACTGGTGTAAGATCCCCGGTGCGCCTGTATCCTTTCAGAGCCTCGTCTACTTGCAATCCTAAACCACGAGCAGCCCACCCCATATGAGTTTCCAAAATCTGGCCAACATTCATTCGAGAAGGCACACCTAGTGGATTAAGGCAAAAGTCTACAGGTGTTCCATCAGCGAGAAATGGCATATCTTCCATCGGAACGACTTTAGAGATAACGCCTTTATTACCATGACGGCCAGCCATTTTATCTCCTGGCTGTAGCTTACGCTTCACAGCTATAAATACTTTGACCATTTTCATAACGCCTGGGGGCAAATCATCACCGCGGCGAACTTTTTCCACCTTATCATCAAAGCGAGCATCAAGCGTTCTTTTCTGAGCCTCATACTGTTCATTCAAAGCCTCAACAACTTGTGCGTCAGCTTCTTCGGCTAGAGCTAATTGCCACCACTGGCCTTTACTCAAACTGTCTAGAAGATCATCCGTAATTTCAGAATTAGCCGATACACCCTTTGGCCCTTTAACCGCGACTTTTCCAGATATAATCGATCTGAGGCGAGCATAGATATTTCTATCTAAGATCACTAATTCGTCATCGCGATCTCGTGCTAATCGTTCAACTTCTTCTCGCTCAATTTGCAAAGCTCTTTCATCTTTTTCAACGCCGTGCCTGTTAAAAACTCTAACCTCAACCACTGTCCCATAATCGCCAGGTTTCACGCGAAGGGAGGTATCTCGCACGTCAGATGCTTTTTCACCAAATATAGCCCGAAGTAATTTTTCCTCAGGTGTCATTGGACTTTCGCCTTTTGGCGTAATTTTACCAACTAAGATATCACCAGGCTCCACGTCAGCACCAATGTATACGATACCGGCTTCGTCTAGATTACGGAGCGCTTCTTCACCCACATTGGGTATATCCCGCGTTATTTCTTCAGGACCGAGCTTCGTGTCACGAGCTGCAACTTCAAACTCTTCAATGTGTACTGAAGTAAATACGTCATCACGGGCGACCCGCTCAGATATTAAAATTGAGTCCTCATAATTGTAGCCATTCCAAGGCATAAACGCGACAACGACGTTCTTGCCTAATGCCAATTCACCCATGTCAGTCGACGGGCCGTCAGCTATGACCTCGCCTTTTGATACAGTTTGCCCAACTACCACGAGAGGCGTTTGGTTTATACATGTGTTTTGGTTTGAACGCTGAAACTTGCGCATTCTATAAATGTCGACACCTGCATCACCTAACTCAAGGTCCTCGGTCGCCCGTATAACAATCCTTTGGGCATCGATCTGATCGATAATGCCGGCTCGCTTTGCCATAATCGCTGCGCCAGAATCTCTAGCCACAACTCCTTCGATACCTGTTCCAACTAAAGGAGCCTCAGCACTCAACAGTGGAACAGCCTGACGCTGCATATTTGATCCCATAAGGGCCCTGTTAGCATCATCATTTTCTAAAAAGGGTATTAAAGATGCAGCCACTGAAACAAGTTGTTTTGGGCTAACGTCAATAAAGTCAACACTTTCATTTTGAGCGAGAGTGTAATCACCATTTTGACGCGTTGAAACAAGATCATTAACGAAGCGCCCTTTTTCGTCCAGTGACGCATTAGCTTGAGCTACCGTGTGTCGCATTTCTTCAGTCGCAGACATATACTGCACTTCATCAGTTACCTGACCTTCAGCTACTTTTCTGTAAGGGGTTTCGATAAACCCATATTTATTTACTCGGGCAAAAGTAGCTAAAGAATTTATAAGCCCAATGTTAGGACCTTCTGGCGTTTCAATAGGACACATTCTACCGTAATGAGTTGGATGAACATCTCGAACTTCAAAACCTGCACGCTCCCGTGTTAACCCTCCTGGGCCTAACGCTGACAGACGTCTTTTATGAGTAACTTCAGACAAAGGATTGGTTTGATCCATGAACTGAGATAATTGAGAAGAGCCGAAAAATTCGCGCACTGCTGCCGCTGCAGGCTTAGCATTTATCAAATCTTGAGGCATTACCGTATCTATTTCAACAGACGACATTCGTTCTTTGATTGCCCGTTCCATCCTGAGCAAACCAACACGGTATTGATTTTCCATCAACTCTCCAACGGAGCGCACACGCCTATTACCTAGGTGATCAATATCATCTACTTCACCCTTACCATCTCTCAATTCCACCAATGCTTTAATACAAGAAACGATATCTTCAGATCTCAAAGTACGCTGTGTATCCTCAGCATCTAGTGCCAATCGCATGTTCATTTTTACCCGACCGACAGCAGAAAGGTCATACCGTTCACTATCAAAGAAGAGTGTGTCGAATAATGCTGAAGCAGCTTCAACTGTCGGAGGTTCACCTGGCCTCATTACCCGGTAAATATCCATTAGCGCTGTTTCACGATTCATATTTTTATCTTGCGCCAGTGTATTACGGATATATGGACCGATATTTATGTTATCAATATCCAAAACAGGAATACTATCAAAACCAGCATCGATTAGATCTATTACAGTTCCACCAGTGATTTCGCCGTTTTTATCATATTCCAGAGTAAGCTCATCGCCAGCCTCAACATAAATCGCGCCAGTTTCCTCATTAATCATATCTCTCGAAACAAACTTTCCGACTATAGAATCGAAAGGTAAGGCTAGTTCAGTAACTTTGCCGTCGTCTTTTAATTTTTTAACAGCGCGTGGCGTTACCTTTTTTCCACTCTCTGCCACAACTTTACCAGTTGCTGCGTCGACTAGGTCATAAGTGGGACGTGTTCCCCGAACACGATCAGGAAAAAACTTAGTTATCCAACCTTTATCTTTTGAAACTTTATAGTCCACGGTATTATAGTATGTATCCATGATCTCTTCTTGATCCATACCAAGAGAATATAGCAAAGTTGTCACGGGCAGTTTTCTTCTTCGATCAATTCGAGCATAAACTATGTCTTTAGCGTCAAATTCAACGTCTAACCAAGAGCCGCGATATGGGATAATTCTACAAGCAAACAAAAGCTTCCCAGAGCTGTGCGTTTTACCTTTATCATGATCAAAAAATACGCCCGGAGACCTATGCATTTGCGAAACAATAACACGCTCTGTTCCATTGACCACAAAAGTTCCATTAGGTGTCATTAAGGGCATATCACCCATAAAAACATCCTGTTCTTTAATATCCTTGACCGATTTAGCTCCAGTATCCTCATCAATATCAAACACAATTAAGCGGAGTGTCACTTTAAGTGGAGCGGAATATGTCATATCGCGCTGTTGACATTCTTCTACGTCATATTTTGGCTTTTCAAGTTCATAGCCAACGAATTCCATAATTGAAGTTTCGTTAAAATCTTTTATTGGGAAAACAGATTTGAAAACTCCTTGGATACCTTCACCATCCAACGGACTTTCTTGATCTCCTGAATTTAGGAATAGATCGTAAGAAGATTTTTGAACTTCTATCAAGTTTGGCATATCCAATACTTCTCGTATTTTGCCATAATATTTACGAAGACGTTTTCGACCGATAAAAGATTGCGCCATGGTCAATATAACCTTTCTTTCTCATCATCCACGCGCACTGTCGGGGACCCAGTGGCGGGCAAAGTTGAGACGATAATAATAGCCAATTCTTGACTTTCTTCCCACAGAAAGTCTCCCGACCATTCAGCTTATCTAAAAAAATACCTTTTTCTAAAGGTACTCATTAAGACAGTTGAAGCTGGGAACGATTCTTCGCTCCCAGCTTAAAAATTTACCCGAAACCATCGGGTTAATAATTAACTACGCTAGTTCTACTTCTGCTCCAGCAGCCTCAAGCTTACCTTTAATGTCTTCAGCTTCCGCTTTATCAACACCTTCTTTGATTTTACCACCAGCTTCAACAAGGTCTTTTGCTTCTTTCAAGCCTAGGCCCGTTATACCGCGGACCTCTTTGATGACGTTAATTTTAGAAGCTCCAGCATTCTTTAAAACAACATCAAATTCAGATTTTTCTTCAGCTGCGGCACCGCCTGCATCTCCAGCTGGGCCAGCCATCATTACTGCTCCCCCTGCTGCTGGTTCAATACCATATTCATCTTTAAGAATTGTCTTAAGTTCTTGTGCTTCAAGCAGTGTTAGACCAACGATCTCTTCTGCTAGTTTTTTCAGATCAGCCATTTTAAGCTCTCCGTTCTAAGTTACGTGTTCCAACGTAGGAAATATTCCATACGCAGTTCTTCCAATTACCAATCAAGCCGCCGTTGCCCGCTCCTCAACGCTGGACAAAATACTAGCTAAGTTGCTAGCAGGTGCACCAATCGCACCAGCGACATTTGCTGCAGGCGCACCAAGACAGCCAACAATTGAAGAAATTAGTTCTTCGCGAGATGGCATTTTTGAAACGGCTGTTACGCCGGCCTTGTCTAGTGACTTTTCACCCATTGCACCGCCGAGAATTTCAAAGCTCTCGTATTCCTTCGAAAATTCTTCAGAAACTTTAGCTGCTGCCACGGGATCTTCAGAAAATGTCAAAACGGTCATACCAGATAGAAGGTCCGTAATGCTTTCGCACGGCTTCCCCTCAAGCGCAATTTTGGCGAGCCTATTTTTTGCTACACGAACAGATGCATCAGCCGCTCTGGCTCTTGCACGTAGGTCTTGCATATCAGCAACTGTGAGACCTGCATAATGAGATACTACCACTACGCCAGAGCCTTCAAAGATTTGGCCAAGTTCGTCGACCACTTTCTCTTTTTTTGCTCTATCCACAATTTTACTCCACTTATGGGGATAAATCCCCGGCTCATGTTTGTCAGCTAATGCTGACTACTTGGGTCCAATCGTATTGATGACCCGAGGGCAAAATGTCTAAGGCTAAATAACTACCTTTGGCATATCTACTCGGTTTTCATCTCAGGAAGGATTTATAGGTAGTGCCAACCCTCCGTCTCGGACATTAACCTTTAGCAAAAACCAAAGATTCACGCGCGTATACGGTACTTTTTTTTGTTTGCCAATAGCAAAACAATATTTTTATACATTTACTCAAAAATAATCGACTGTTTAAAGGCGCCATTAATGGCGCCTTTTTAATTTACTATTGAGCGTTAGCCTTATCGATGGATATTGTAACTCCTGGTCCCATCGTAGAGCTCAAGGTTATACCTTTCATATAAGCCCCTTTTGAACCAGACGGTTTAGCCTTTGCTACGGCATCTACAAAAGCTTTTACATTCTCGATAAGCTGATCCTCTTTGAAGGATGCCTTCCCTATCCCAGCATGAACGACACCGCCCTTTTCAGCTTTGAATTGAACTTCTCCACCTTTTGCTGCCTGTACTGCAGCTTTAACATCGACAGTAACCGTACCAACTTTTGGGTTTGGCATAAGGTTTCTTGGACCCAAGACCTTCCCCAACCGCCCTACAACTGGCATCATATCTGGTGTGGCAATACAGCGATCAAAATCAATAGTTCCCGACTGCACAGTTTGCATCAAGTCCTCCGCACCAACAATGTCGGCACCTGCAGCTTTTGCCTCGTCCGCCTTTGCATCTCTCGCAAAAACAGCAACACGCACAGATTTACCCGTTCCGTTCGGCAAACCGACAACGCCACGCACCATTTGATCCGCATGCCTTGTGTCTACGCCCAGGTTCATGGCGATCTCGATCGTTTCGTCAAATTTAGCCTTTGCATTTTCTTTGACTAAAGATACCGCCTCTTCGATAGATAAATTCTCTTTTCCGTCCATTGAAGCTAAAGCTTCAGTCATTCTTTTACCAAGATTTCCCATTACTTCACCTCAATACCCATAGACCTTGCAGATCCAAGAACAATCTGCATTGCAGCTTCAACATCATTCGCACTCAAGTCTTTCATTTTCGCTTCAGCAATCTCGCGCACCTGCGCAGCTGTTACATATCCAGCTACTTCTCGCCCTGGCGTTTCTGCACCTCTAGGACGATTACGTTTTCCCTCAGGCTTCAAACCTGCTGCTTTTTTGAGGTAATAAGAGGCAGGAGGAGTTTTGATCTCCATCGAAAAAGATTTGTCCTGAAAATACTCTATTATGGTTGGACAAGGCGCGCCTTGCTCCATATCCGCCGTTCTTGCATTAAAAGCTTTACAAAACTCCATAATATTTATGCCCCGCTGCCCTAATGCAGGCCCGACTGGCGGTGAAGGGTTAGCTCCTCCCGCGGGTATCTGTAATTTTAGAGTTCCCACTAATTTTTTGGCCATTTGACCACTTCCTTTTTTCAACACCCAATGAACGCGGTCACTGAGTTAGTTATGTTGTGTGGTACGGATCAGACACGCGTAGTCCTTACCTCCCACGGCTCCAACGCTAGGTTTGTTTTGTAACCTGCGTAAATTCCAATTCGACTGGCGTCTCACGACCAAAAATAGAAACTGTAACTTTCAACCTTTGGTTATCTTCGTCTACTAGTTCTACTAGTCCATCAAAATCTTCAAACGGTCCATCGTTGACTTTGACTTTTTCACCAATTTCAAAATTGATTAATGTACGAGGAGAGTCTTCCCCCTCTTGCACCCTATTCAAAATAGCGTTTACTTCTGCATCCCTCATCGGCATTGGTCGACCCTGCGGACCTAAAAAGCCGGTAACTCTATTAATAGAGTTAATCAAATGGTATCCTTGATCGGACATTTCCATCCTAACAAGAACATAACCAGGCATAAATCTTCTCTCAGCTGTAACTTTTTTGCCGCGCCTTACTTCGATCACTTCCTCCGTCGGGACTAATACTTCTTCAATCTCTGCTTCCAAACTAGCTTCAGCTACTGAAGTTTTAATCTGTTCAGCTATCTTTTTTTCAAAATTAGAAAGAACACTGACCGAATACCAACGTTTTGCCATGAAGTGGGTTCCTTTAATTTAGGTTCATTAACGAGACCAATAAACAAATTCTCTGTGAGGTCCGAATCAAACAAAACGGAGCCACGATTTGACGCGTTGGGTATTCTACTAGTACAGAGATTTCAAGCTTGATATATAATTATTATACTAATTCTTTAGCATTCATACTAATCTTAATAATTCTGTTTGGTAAAATTAGCCAAAAATATTTAAAACGGACTGTATTCCTGAACGAATTAAAAGGTCAACCAAAGCAAATATTACAGCTGCTATGGCTGACATAACAAACACCATTATGGTGGTCAGCAAAACTTCTCTGCGAGTAGGCCAAGTTATCTTTGATACTTCTGATCTGACCTGTTGTATAAATTGAAAAGGATTTGTAGTAGCCATAATTGTCTCTCTATTTACTGAGCTTCACATAAGCTTATTATTATACAATTACAAGTCACTAGATTAGCTCGGTGCGGCACATTTTACAAAAGCTAAAATAATACCTTGGGCTAATGATTGCTTTTTGATTTGCTTGAACCAAAAATGGTTAAACTAATAGCCAGGCAAGGTCCTATACCTAAAGCAAAAATAATTGTTCCCAAGCCAATAACTCCTCCCAGCAACCAACCTACTGTAAGCACCATAATTTCAATACTACCACGAACCCATGCAATTGGAAAATTTGTTATCCTTTGCATACCAGTCATTAAACCATCACGCGCACCAGGTCCTAAATTTGCGATAAGATAAATCCCACCACCAAGTCCAGTAACAAAAACACCCAAGATGGCTTGACTTATTCTTAAAATATTTTGCTCAAAAATAGGCATAAAAGGTATAGCATAATGCAAAGTAAGGGAAATAATAATAGCATTGAGAATAGTTCCTATCCCCGGTCTTTGTTTTAAAGGTATCCATAAAAGAAGAACAAAAACACTTATAATAAAAGTGGCTAAGCCAAGACCTGATCCTGTAACATTAGAGAGACCCTGCGCAAGAGCTGTCCACGGACTCACGCCCATTTGAGAAGTGACTAAAAGCGCTTCGCCGAGGCCAAAAAGGAACAGACCAATTATCAGAGCGGCAAGTGTAATGAGCTTTGGTTTGAAGTTTAGCGCCTTTTCAGAGCTCCAGCTTGTCTTTGGAACCTCCCCTATCTTAACAAAGTCAAACATCAGATTCATTTAGATATGGGGCAAGCAAATCAGAGCCAATCCTTAAATACTAATAAGCACAAAATTTTAAGGTTACAGTTTATCAAACCTTTGATCACACCGAGCTGCGAGTATCAAATCGTTTAAATGAATATTCCTAATTTTATGGCTCCACCACCGAACAAGAACGCTGCCCCATTCGGTTATGATTTGAGGATGATGTCCCTCAACTTCAGCAACTTCTCCAACAAGATTAGTGAATTCGAGGGCATCTTTGAAATTGTTAAATTTATAAGTTCTTTCTATTTTCTTAACATGATCATTTTCAGTCAAGCACCATTCAGAGTTATTAGATAAAAATTGGCTCAATTGATCGTTTGTAGCAGGATCAGCATCTGGCTGACATGCTTCACATATTTTTTCAGAATAATCAGTCATCAGTTCTTCCACTTTATCGAGCAACCGACCGATGGAGACTGCGCTTTAGGCCCTTGCCCTGTTTCAGCAATCATACTCATTGCCTCATGTAATTCACGCTTTACCACCTCAGGATTTTCTCTTTTATTGTTAAGCCGTCCTCTATACTGAAGTTCTAAGTTTTGATTGAAGCCAAAAAAATCAGGCGTGCATTCCGCACCAAAATTTTTAGCTGTAGATTGGTCTGCATCGTGTAAATATGGAAACGGAAATGAATGATCTAGATCAAATTTTTTCATATTTTCAAAACTATCTTGGGGATATTCTTCGGCGTCGTTCGAGCATATCGCCAAAACATTTATTCCAAGCTTTTGCAAATTACGAGCTTCGTCAATTATGTCATCTAGAACGCTCACTACATAGGGGCAATGATTACAAATAAACATTATTAATGTTCCATTCTCGCCTTTTGCACTTTGCAAAGTAAAATCGGACCCTTTAGTTGAGGGCAAATTAAATTGGGGGGCTTTCCAGCCAAAATCACATACTGAAGAGGAGTGGGGCATTTGTACTCACCTAATTTTAAAATTTCATTTTCAACTAATCTAGGCACCTGAAAGATAACAGTTAAAAGGTGCACCACTTCTGTAATTAACTTAGCGGCTAGCAAATAAATTGCCAGCTTTATTGAAATATGTGCATATTCAGAGGCAATTTATTATGTAGGAGGCTTTACATGACGGGTTCTGTTTTAATAGTCGGCGCCGGCGCCGGGTTAAGTGCTTCACTTGCTATGCAATGTGCAAACTTAGGAATGGATGTGGCACTGGCGGCGCGAAATATTGAGAAACTAGAAGATATAGGTGCCAAAACTAGCGCAAGCTTATACAAGTGCGATAGCTCAAAAATTGAAGATGTTAGTCGTTTATTCAAAGAGGTTGATGCAAAACTAGGAACACCGGAGCTCGTCGTTTACAATCCCTCTGGTAGGTTGAGAGGTGCTATTGAAACTCTTGATCCAGAGAAAACTAAGGAGGCTTTAGACGTTACCTGTTTCGGAGCGTTTCTAGTTGCCCAACAGGCAGCAAAAAGGATGTTAAAGAGAGGCAGCGGCAGTATTTTTTTCACGGGTGCTTCAGCAGGCGTAAAAGGGTTTGCTAATTCTTCAGTTTTTGCAATGGGAAAATTCGGATTGCGTGGATTAGCGCAAGCCTTAGCTCGCGAGTTACATCCAAAGAATATTCATATTGGCCACTTTGTTATCGATGGCGGAATAAGATCAAACACTCGGTCTGATAGAAATGGAAATGGAGATGATGATATGCTTGACCCAGATCAAATTGCCAAAACCTATCTTCAATTTCATGATCAACATAAGAGCGCATGGGCCTGGGAGGTGGAGTTGCGTCCGTGGGTTGAGACTTTTTAGTAAAGCCAAAAAATTGGATTTAAAACAAAATCAATTCAGAAAATATGAGCGCCAATTAGGCTATGAAAGATACTAAATTCATTTCAAGCAAAAGTTATATTAATGCCCCAGCCACTAAATTAGTTCTTCAGCATATCAGTTTACTTTTATACGCTCTAATGAGGCCTCGCCCTCATAGTTAAAAATGGTAACTCCAGGAAACCCACCTTCCTTGAAGGTAAATGTTTTTCGTAATTGCTGAAGAAGCGCAAGAGCGAATTTTTCAAACTTTTGAAGATCATTATTGTTATCAAATTTTGCAACAATAGATAAACTTGCGCATTTTCCAATGGTTATACTTAATGACTGGATATTGAATTTATCAATCTTATCGCCAAGTTCCATTGAGCAGTGGTTGGCAGCAACTTTCGCTTGCTCCAAATTATTAAATTTATATTCAAAAATTCTTGCAAACATCTAAAGTTCCCCAAGCAAATCATCTAGGAACGTTGGTCTGCCGCCCGTATCAATAACATTTCTTTTCATAACTTTAGGTTGCAGCTTCATTTCAGAAAGAAGTGTCTTGCCACTTTCAGTTAATACAACTTCACCTGAAGGATCTTTTTTTGCTAAATCTATTTCTTTTAATTGCTCTAATTCTTCTTCAGATACTATTTTTCCAGAACAAACATTCAGAAATTTATTAAGCAAATTCAAATCGCTCCCATTTACTCGATTTGAAAATTTATTAATGGCCTGATGCATAGAGTCAGCTGTTGTTTCTTTTTGATCGGTTTGCAAATCGATTTGGTGTGCAATCCGTTCCGCTAAGCCTTTAATAAGTCCAATTTGTTTTTCATTAAGAGATAGCGGGTCACCGTTTAACAAGCATAACGTTCCTAATGCGTAGTTATCCTTATTTATAACTGGAAAACCAGCATAGCCCAAATATTTTGCCTCCCCAGAAACTATTTTGGGATGAGTTTTCCACTTTGAGTGTTTTGACAAATCATGTATAAGTGTAGGCTCTGAACTTAGTAAAACATAAGAACAAACATTAAATTCGTCACGTTCGCTTTTATCATTTGCTGTGCCGTCAGTTGCAGAGATTTTACATTGAAAATTTTCGTCAAATAAGCTGAACGCAGCGTAGTCAAAGCCAGTTAACTCTCGGCCGAGGTCACAAAAAATGGAGAAATTATCATCTTGATTATTATCTATAAGCCCAGTGCGCTTTACCGCCACTATTCGTCTTTCTTCGTTTTTTGGTCGTGGGGCGAGTTGAATGGTCATAAGTAAACCTCCCAATTAATCGTTGTAACAAAAGGTGATAT
>ERZ802830.3802-NODE-3802-length-12474-cov-11.3609_pt1 | contig 12474 bp, 8 predicted proteins | sample MGYA00345654_ERZ802830 | MGnify/ENA primary metagenome ERZ802830 (study PRJEB30503, sample SAMEA104212375) | marine metagenome | biome: Westerlies Biome; feature: [SRF] surface water layer (ENVO:00010504) within the epipelagic zone...; material: water... | reverse complement strand
TATATTTTATTAATATATGTTCTGTAAATTATTTACAAAATATATATTTTTAATTAATTCTTGACGTTTTTCTTACGATGATGTCTAATTGATTTGTTTTTTATAAAAGGGGGAAAATTCCGTGAATAAATATTTATTATCATTATTATTAATGATTCCTTTTTCATTTGTTATCGCACAAGATGAAACAGAAGAAGAAGTTGAAGATGTGGTGGTTCTTGGTGTTAAACAAAGTTTGATTGACGCTATTGAACTTAAGAGAAGTAAAGTTGGTGTTACCGAAGCTATTACAGCTGAAGACATTGGTAAATTTCCAGATCAAAACCTTGCTGAATCATTAGCTAGAGTTTCTGGTATTACTATCGATAGAAGTAACGTTGAAGGTTCAAGAGTTAATGTTAGGGGTCTAGGTTACCAGTTCAACCTTGTTACTCTAAATGGAAGATCTATGCCTACAGTTGCTGGACAATACGAGCATGGTAGAGGATTTGACTTTGGTGATATATCTTCACATGGTGTTTCTGCTGTTGAAGTATACAAATCATCAAATGCTATTTTACCTTCTGGTGGTATTGGAGCAACAATCAACATGATTACTACAAAACCTTTAGTAACTGGTGATGCTACATCTTTTTCTGTAAGAACAGTTAATGATACTAAAGTTGAAATAGGTGATGATTACACACCTGAATTTGATTTCTTATTTAGTAGAGACAGTGAACTACAATTTGGTGATTATTCTTTACCTGTTGGTTTTGCAGTTTCAGGATCACATCAGGAGAGACATAATAGAGAAGTTGGAACAAATGAAATTACATGGGTTCCTGGTGGTTATGGATTAACAGCTACAAATGTAACTGGAACAGGAAGACCTGATGGGGTTGTATTCACTCCTGAGATTGTTGGTTTCAAAGCTAAAGATAATGAAAGATTAAGACAGAACTTTCAAGCAACATTCCAGATTCAGTTAACTGATAAGGCAGTATTAACATTAGATAATACGTTTTCATCATTGGAATTTGAAACAACTGGTAGAGAAAAATCATCATACTGGGCAGGTTGGGATATTGACTCATATGTTGTAAACAATAATGGAGCATTGATATCAGCAACTGTTCCACAAGGTATTGGTAATGGTGATGGAAATGCTATGGATAATAAATTTTTATATGGTGATTCTGTTAAAAGAAATAAATCTCAAGGTGCAAATCTTGATATCCAATTCACTGAAAACTTTAACGTAACTATTGATCATCATGAATCAACATCTGCATCTGAAAATAATGGCGATAATGTATTAATTTATTCAAACGGTGGCTGGGACGGATGTCTTGGTGCTGGTGGTCAATGGGGTGCAAACCCATGGGAGACATACAACGGTAATTGGACATCATGTCATGCAAAACTTGGAGCTAGAACGCTTGATATGACAGGAAATGTTCCTGTATTTACTGAGGAGTACTTAAGAGGTGGTGTAGCTGTTGATACTCTTGTTGGTGGTGATATGGGTCCTAGAGAAGCATATATATCAGAAGCTACTGCTGATGGAGCAGTTAATCAAACTCAAATAATAGCAACTTGGGAAGATCTTTCTGACAACATTAATCATCTTTCAAGTATTGAATTTGGTTTGTCAACTTCTAAAATGGAATATGACAACTACAATGCAAGATCAAAAATAGTAGCTGGTAATACAGAAGGAAGTCCTGTAATGCCATCGGTTGTTGCAACACCGGATGATGCATTTACTATGACAACTACTGATGATTGGATGGCTGGTTTAAGTGTAGGTACTTTCCAATGGGCTGATATGTCAATTGAAGATGCAATTTACTGGATGGAAAGAGGTAATATCAATCCAACTGGTAACGGTGCACTTTGGTGGACTAATCTTAATAACTGGAGTGAAGCTTGTACAGCTGATGATGCTGTAGAAAATGGCGAAAACACTGGCTGGCTTGCAGTTGGTTACGACGGTAATAACCTGTATAACGGTTCTGTGAGAACATCAAATAGAGGTGTTTTATGTGCTGGTACACCAGATTCATTAAACAATATTCTTGAAGAAACAGAGTCAGTATTCGTAAACTTTAACTTTGATACTGAATATAATGGTTTACCTGTTAAAGCTCAGTTAGGTCTTAGATATGAAGAGATTACAAGAACCTCCTCAAGTATGGCTACAGTACCCGTTAATACAGTTTGGGGTTTTGGTACTTGGAGTACACCAGAATATGGACAAAACCAAGGTCTGATAATGTATACAGAAGAAGGTACATATGAAGCAACTTCAACGAGCGATTATTTACTACCATCTCTTAATATTAGTATCGGTCTGAATGATAATGAAGTAATCAGATTTGGTATTAGTGATACTATTGCGCAACCATCATTATGGCAAACAAGAGCTGGCTTTGATCTAGGAGACTATTCATACGGATCTCCAACTTCATTAACAAGTGGTAACCCTGCAATGGATCCGTACACTTCTATGAATATAGACTTTGCTTATGAAAACTACTATGCAGAAGGTAGTTATTTTGCTGTAAACGTTTTCTCTAAAGAAATCAAAGATTATCATGGAGCTGACAGCTACACTGGATCATTCAATAATGTTCCTGATGTATTTTTATCAAGAGCAGCAGAAGCTGGTCTAACACCAGGATCTTGTTCTGGCCCAGATTGGTCACCTCCAGGTGATACAAATGATTGTTGGTCTCAATTATTTGTAGCTTTAGGTTATGCACATCCTACTGCAACAAGCACTAATGGTTGGCCATCAGGAACCTATGCTATTGATGGAGTCACAGGTGTTAACTGGGTTGGTATTGGTGATGCTAATGATGCTTTAGCACAGTTCAATATTACTCAACCAGTTAATAAGTATGATGGAAAACTCTCAGGTGTTGAATTATCGCTTCAACACTTCTTTGAAGGAACTCCATACGGTATGCAAGCAAACGTAACAAAGCTTCGAACTGATGAAGAAGCTGATCCTTATCTAGTTGGTGAGCAAAGAGCTTTACCTGGATTTGGTGATGGTGCAAACCTTTCAGTTTTCTATGAAGATGAGAAATATACTGCAAGGTTGTCATATAACTACAGAGCTGAAAGTTATGCAGGTGAAGATCAGTTTAATCCATTATTTATTGAAGCTAGAGGACAAATTGACTTTAATGCATCATATGTTATCAATGATAACGCAGTTGTATTTGTCGAAGCTCTTAATATAGGCGATGAAGGTGTAAGACTATTCTCAAGATATGAAGAAATGATGTTCTTATATCAAGATCATGGTCCTATTTTTAAAGCTGGTCTAAGATACAAGTTTTAATAAAACTTTAAAATAAAAAACCGCTGCTTGTCAGCGGTTTTTTTTTGTTAAGGAAATATATATACTTAATTGATGCGAAATAAATATATATATTTAACTTTATCTTTATTTTTTATTTATTCCTGTGGGGGTGGCGGCGGTGGAGCAGCTCCATTTTCGTTTACAGTAGGTCTCGATAAAATTCTTTCAACAAATGAAGATGTAGATCTTACTGGTAGTTTCTCTGCATCAACCAACTATACGTCTAATATCACTTACTCAATCTCGATGCCTGCAAAAAATGGTACTGCTAATATTAATGATTCTGGAGTTTTTACATATTCACCTTCTCCTAATTATTTTGGAGAAGATGATTTCACAATTACTTTCAGTGCAACTCAAATAGATGAAAATCAACAGCCAGTTGGTGGACCTATTACTTATACAAGAAGTGTTGATGTAACTGTTAATCCTATAAATGATAGTCCAACAATAACAATAACTAGTGATTTTTCGAGCTATGACAATAACACCATGATTTTTGATGATACTCTTACAGTAAGTGCGCGTATCAGCGATGTTGATAATGATACTTCTGAGCTTGTTGTCTTTGGTGACATTTCAAATGAGCTAATTTCTGGTTCATTTACTGAACCAGTAATAGGTGGTTCAGGTGAAATAATTCTAAATATGAATGATTTAAACAATGCGGGTTACCAAGAAATAGCATTTTGTGTATCTGATGGAAGCCTTGCTCAATGTGCTGATGGTTTCAGTGCTTATTTTATTTCAAATAAATATACTATTGATATTGAAAATAATTGTGATGCTAATGGAGCTAACTGTTCCTCTGATTCTCATTATGTATATTATTTGGTTGGTAGTCCAGATGATTCAGCTGCTACAGAATATGTTTTTATAGGTGATAGAATTACTTCTGAAAATTATGAATTTTTTAGAAGTGAGGTTTTAGATTCAGTTAACACCCTAATTAATTCTGATGCATCTCCTTTTATTGAAGATTTTTTTTCAATCGCAATAATTGAAGAAGTTAATAAAACAGGTCTATCAGCATTTGAAATAGAAGCTGGTTGTTATCCAAGTACGCCGACAACTTATTGTATTGGTGATGTTAGTAGAGAAAGAATTCGTAATGCATTTGATTATGATGTAGCTGCATTTATTTCCTCGCTTAGTGGGCGTGGAGTAGCACAAGGTAATATTAATATTCAGCAATTATCTAATGGCACTGAAGAGGTGGTTATGCATGAGCTTGGTCATTCTCATGGATATATGGGTGATGAATATGACTCAGGTTCTGAGTATGGCGAAGATCTACCTAGAGCAGATACTTACATTAATACAACTTCAGTCTCTAATCCAAATAATGTCAAATGGAAACATTTTATTGATGATCTTAACAACGTTCCAGGTGTTGATTATGATATTTGTTACAACTATTCGGATGGTGATATTTATTACAGGGATCAAGTTGGCAATGGAACCTATCAAGATTGTGAATGTTTTTGGAATCAATACCCTGATAATGAAGAGTTTACTGGTGAAAATGTTTATTCAGACTGCGTAAATAAAATTGGTCTAATTCCAGGAACTTATTATTCTGAAGATGAAACTTATAGGCCAAAATATTGGACAGTAATGGAGAGTGGCGCTGACCTGGGATTTGGAAAAGTGAATATTGAAGGTTTTGCTTATGGCTCAATTATGAATCAAGGCTTTGGTAACTATACTATTAACGGAATATCTAATTATGAAGGATTAACTTCAAGTTCAGCATTATCAAATGGGTCAATTAATTTTGTAATAGATGCTGTTTATGATCCTACCAAGATAAAACTAAAGTGGTTTGTAGATGATGTTGAACAATCCCAACTTGAAAATAATGTTAGCGTATCTTTTAACAGACCAGGAAATAATGCTGTGGTTACATATTCATGGATAGTTGAGGATTTATCAGGTAACTTAATAGCGCCAAATGATATTACTAATCCAGTAGATTTTTATGAGGGTTGGTTTGAATCTAATTATTATTATGAATGGAACGATGCTAATTTACCTTATGATGCACAACAGCCATACGTTGGCTCTTGGTTATGGTATTCAAGCGATGAGGGCTATTTATATGATAATGAAATAAGCTATAACCAAGACTACATGTTTGCTGAAATATGCTGTTCTATGGGCGCTGCGATTAAAATTAATTGGAGTAAGTATGATGAGTCATCAGGTGATACTTCTAATTCAAGGGGTAAATTTGATTCTTTTAAACGTATAACTCCGAGTGCAAATAAGGATGAGAAAGTATTTACTCTTGATCTCTCAGAGGATTATATTCAAGTTAATTCTATTGATTTAGAAAAACCCAATAAAAAAGATATTATTCGACCCATAATTAAAAAAGATGATATTTATGTTGTGAATTTCTTTAATAAAGATAATGAATTAATTTATAAATTAGGTATTGGTAATCCTTTTGAAATTAAGATTCAGCATATAGGTTATGCTGATAAACATCACCACGCAAAAATAGATCATGAACATTATGTAATTCGTGATGATAAGGTTTCAGACTTTAAACTTGTGATCCCATCTCAGCTGGATCCTCATTATATTTCTCTATCTAAAAAACAAAGTTTTGATAGATTTATAGAGGTTCAAAGAATTAATTTAAAATAGTTATTTTAAATATAATTTTTCTGAGTTTTTTATAATATAATGTGCACCTTTTAATGGAACAATGCGGTACTAGCTCAGTTGGTAGAGCGTCTGCTTGCCAAGCAGAAGGCCGCCGGTTCGAGACCGGCGTACCGCACCAATTCAAGCATTTAATTTTTAAATAATCATGTACCTTAAAACTATAAGTTTTATTCTTATTTCTATTTTACTTATATCTTGTAGTGGAAGCGGGGAAGCAATTTCACAAAATAATGACTTGGTTGTTATTGATGAGCAGACAAGAGAAACTTGTATATCTTTTGGTCCGAATACCCAAAGATGTTCATTTATTCATGATGGGCTAGATAGATTTTATTTAATTTATAAACCTCAATCATTAAATGAAAATAATTCTCCTGTTTTATTTGCATTACATGGATATGGCTCTTCTGCTGAAATACATAAATCCTACACTCACTATGAAGAGCTTGCTGAAGAAAATAGATTTATAGTAATTTACCCTCAAGGTTATAAGCTTGAATCTTTTTCAATAAATAGTTCATCTCATTGGAATGTTGGGGCATGGACTGCCGCCAGTAATATTAATGATGTTGATTTCATAGATACTATTATTGGTTTTTTATCAACTAAAGAGCAGATTAATAAAAATAGAATTTATTCATCTGGAATGTCTAATGGAGGTTTTATGAGTTATCATTTAGCCTGTAATCTAAGTGCAAAAATAGCCGCTATTGCATCTGTCACTGGTTCAATGAGTAGAGAAACATTAGCTAATTGTTCTCCCAATCATCCTACGGCCATTCTTCAAATTCATGGTTTGCAGGATCTTGTTGTCCCATACGTTGGCATGGGAGACTTAGGCATGGAGCCTATAGAAGATGTCCTGAATTACTGGTCTAATATCAATCAATGTAATCCTGAAAGACTATTTGCTGTAGTAGATTATTTTAACGAAAAAGGCTCAATAGATTTTATTAATTATGAATCCTGCTCGAATGATGTTGAGATAAAATTGATTAGAATACCTTCAATGGGCCATACTTGGCCCAGTTTAAATAACTTTAATATTTCTGCATCAGAAGAAATATGGAATTTTTTATCTCAATTCGATTTAAATGGAAGAATTAGCAATTAAAATTGAATCTAAATCCTATTTAAGTAATTTTTTATTTCTTTTTGATGTATATTCTTAATAAGCTATTTAATTAAGGGGTTGAGAAGTCTTGAGTAATAAAACAGTTAATATTATATGTATGAAGTGGGGTAATAAATTTCCTCCCTTATATGTAAATCGACTTTATGGAATGATCTCCCGTAATATCACTTTGCCATTTCAATTAACTTGTTTTACAGATAATGCTGAGGGTATTCGCGAAGAGGTGAAAATAGAACCAATTCCAATAATTGAACTCCCAGATGGGATACCTGAGCGGGGCTGGAAAAAACTAACAGTTTTAGAAAATAATCTTGGCGGTCTATCAGGACAGACACTGTTTTTGGATTTAGATGTATTGATTGTCAGTAATATAGACACTTTTTTTTATCATACAGGAGATTTTTTAATTGCACATGATAAAAAAAGACCAAAAAAAATTGAGGGCAATTCATCTGTTTTTCGTTTTAATATTGGACAACATGATGATGTCCTCCAGTTTTTTAAAAATAATGTAAATTCTGTTAAACAGCAATTTCGCCATGAACAAGCATACTTATCAAAAAAGATTTATGACAAAAATATATTAAGCTATTGGCCTGATGAGTGGGTTCCAAGCTTTAAATACCATTGTGTTCCCTCTATGTTTATGAGATTTTTTAAAGAGCCAAGCATTCCATTAAATGCAAAAATTATTCTATTTCATGGATTACCAAATCCACCTGATGCAATAAAAGGTAAAAGCGGTAAATGGTATCGATATATAAAACCAACTCCATGGATTAAAGATTATTGTATGGAATAAAATTTTGAAGCGAAAAAAATCTAAGTTTGAAAAATTTTTTTCTTTTTCTCGTCATAAAAGAAGATTTGGTGCATCAAAAGCTATAAAAGCTCAATTTGATGAAAATATCTTCAAGCTAAAAGAAACCATTATCGAAGGAAAAGATATTAACTACACCCATGGTTCAGATGTAAGTATCACTAAACACATAGAAAATTTAAAGGAAGAGTTTGTTGGCCAATCGGCTCTTTGTCATTACCATGCATCGCTTATAGTCCTAATAAGAAGAGAGGTAGATTTAAAAACTAATGTAAATTTATTTGAAGATCTCTGGAAAAACCATGAAAATTTTCTATTAGACAAACTCAATACAAGATGGCTTGTTTCAGCATCTGACACTTTTTTAGATCATAGCTCAAATGCAACTGAGCGTGCATGTGCTTTAGCTATTTCAACTCTTATAAATACCGTTAAATTATGTGAAACTGAAGAACTCATTCGTCCAAGTAGTAGCATTGATTTAAATTATTTGGAATCTTTAAACTTACATGATAATCGCGTTGCTTTATGGGATGGAACTTCAGCCTTTGCAGTTGGCACAGATGATACGTTGCGTAACTTGAGATGGCGTATTGATGAATTTGTATCAAAATATGGTGATGGATTATTAACACCAAAAATATTAAAAAAAGTATTTATGCGCCTACAAGATAATGAAACAATTTATAGAAGATTTAAAGAACTTCATCGCAGAGATAGAACTGGATGGTGGTAAGTGGATGTATATGTAATTAATCTTCCAAAAGATCATGAACGTGCTGCGTTCCAAAAACAACAATTTTCTAGGCTAGGATTAGAGTTTAAAATAGTTAATGCAAAATCTGTAAATGATATTACTGAAGAATTTTATAAATCAGTTGCATTTAATTGGGAAAGACCATTAAGCAGAGCTGAAGTTTGTTGTTATCTAAGTCATAAGATGGTTTGGCAATTAATTTTAGAAACCAATAAAGAGGCCTTAGTTCTAGAGGATGATGCTTTTATATCTAGTGATATAAATATGATTCTAGAATCAATAAAAGATATAGAGTCCGATTATATTAATCTTGAAACACGAGCAAGAAAAAAAGTTATTTCAAAAAAACAATATCGTATTAATGATAAATATAAATTAAGTTATTTATACTATGGCGGAACAGGAGCAGCTGGCTATATATTGAGGCCGTCAGGAGCTGTTGCTCTTTTAAAAAATGAAGACAAATTTGGCTATGCTCTTGCTGATGCACATATTTGTAGAACCACATTTAATAATCCTCTTCAACTAGATTGTGCTGCTGTAATTCAATTAGACTGTTGTGAAAAATATATGATTGAGCAACCTTATAAATCTGTATCCAATTTAATTTATAGTAAAAAAAAATATCACATTAAATTTTGGCTTATCTATAAATTAAGAAGATTTATTTCACAAATCAAACAAGCAAATAGATATATCAAAATTTTATTTCCTAGCATTGAACGTAAAGAGGTTAAACCAGATTCTAAAAGTTTTAATTTTTAATACTGTATATATTATTTATATACAATTTTTTTTATATATATTGTTTTTTTTAATGTATATTAAAATATTATTCTAATAGGGAGTCAAAAATGAAAATATTATATTCATTATTAATAACTATGAGTGCTTTTGCTTATTCGCAAGAGGAATATAAATATGAGCCTGAGGTAAATAAGGCTGAATACTATATCGGTACCTTTAACAAGGGTAAAGATGTTGAAGATTTATCTGCATGGTATGGTAAATTTGCTAAATGGGCAAAAGAAAAGGATGGAGTTTATGATTCTATGACAGTTGCAATTCTGCAGCCTTACTTTCACTCAAATTTAGCTGGTATTGATGTTATGTGGGTAAATACATGGCCTACGCCTACCGAACAATTTAAGGGTTTAGAAACCTGGATTACTGGAGGCGGTGCAGATTTATTAAAATCTTTACCTGTAACAAACTCTCAACAAATTGATACATGGCAGTGGACTATATCTCAACCTGCAAGTATGGAAGCAGGCAACATGATGTATGCAACATACGCAGATTGTAGTTTAGAAGAAGGCTATGATTTAAGACAAGTTTATGACCTATATAAAGATTTTGCTATTTACGCTCAATCTCAAGGTGATACTGTGGGAAGAAAAATTATTGTTCCTGATTCTGGTGTGCAATTAGCTGACGGAGTTGATTTTGTTAGACTTATGTATTCATCATCAATCTCAGAAAGAGGGTCTAATGCAGATTTATTTTATTCTAAAATTATGGGTTCTGAAGCATCTCAAAATCTAAAAGGTTTTTCTTGTTCAAATGCGCGCTCATATTTTGGTGCTGCAATGAGAACACCAAGCTAATTTTATTAGCCATTAAATAATGGGAGCACTGGCTCCCATTTTTTTTATTTCATGCATAATATTATTGTGAATAATTATTCAAAACATATTGCAATCATAGGTGCAGGAATTTCAGGACTAGCTCTTGGTTTAATTCTAAAGAAAGCGAATATTCCTGTTGTTATATTTGAAAAATCAAATGATATTAGCGACTATGGTGCGGGTATTTCTATTTCTTCAAATGGTATTAAAGTTCTTAAATATCTAAATATATATGATGAGGTTATTGCTTTTTCAAAGAATCCTAAAGAAGTGGTTTATTTCTCAGGCAATAAAAAAATCAATAACTTTAATGTTGATGTTATTACAACATCTAGACAGACCTTGTATAAAGTTTTGTACAGCAACTATAAACAACTTGATGGTGAGATTTTATTTAATCATCAATTAAATGATATAGATACTAATAGATTAGAAATAAATTTTACTGGTAATAAATCATATAAAGTTAATCACATTGTTGCCTGTGATGGAATTAAATCTTCGTGCAGAAAAAAAATTGATAGTAATAAAGACCCACTTTACAGTGGTTATTCTGTATGGCGTGCAATTGTAGATAAAAAACAGGAGAATATTAAAACTTATTTAGGAACAAATCATCACATTGTTTCATATCCAATAACTAATTCTAAAGTAAGTTTTGTGGCTGCAGTCAAAACAAGTGGAAACTACCAGGAATCATGGCGGATAGCAGGTACATACGCGGAACTAAGAAATGATCTGTGTCACAGTAATCATGAATTTTTTTCTTTTATAAATGAAAAAACTCCCTTATTTAAATGGGGAGTTTATATAAGACCTCCTGTAAAAAATCTTGTTTATAAGAATTTAACTTTGTTAGGAGATGCAGCTCATCCAATAGTGCCATTTATTGGACAAGGTGGGTGCTTAGCGCTTGAGGATGCTTATGTTTTTGGCAATTTATTAATCAAATATCACTCTGATATTCATAAAGCTCAAAATCTATATGAGTCTTTGCGTTTGGAAAGAATAAAAAAAATATCGAATCTATCATTAAGACAAGGTTTTTTAAATCATCTATCAAACCCTCTAATGGTTTTTTTAAGAAACTTTGTTATGAAATTTTTTCCTTATTTTGCCATGCGATCTATTAAATCAAATGTTTGGAACTATGATCCTAAGCATTATATTGATAATTATGAATAAAGGTTGCGAGTTATTGCTGTTGGCTATTTTGTGCAACTTGTTATAATTCTTCGATGAATATTTTTACTAAATTAGCATCTTTTTTTAATCCACAAAAACCACAGAATCAAGAAAATATCTCTCATACAAATTCACTTACTGTTTCTGAGTACTTAAGTAATTTCTTAGAAAATGAGGTTTTAAATGGTTTAGATATTTCTAAAGAACACTTCTGGTCATCTTTTGAAAAAATTATTGATGAATTTTCACCAAGAAATAAATCTTTATTGCAAAAAAGAGAAGACATACAAGCTCAGATTGATAATTGGCATAAAGATCGAAAAGATCAAGAATTTAATCATGATGAATACAAAAAATTTCTCACTGAAATAGGCTATATAGCTCCAAGAAGTTCAGATTTCTCAATAGTTACAGACAATGTAGATCCAGAAATAAAAACTATTGCAGGTCCTCAGCTTGTTGTTCCAGTAATGAATGCAAGATTTGCACTAAATGCAGCAAATGCACGATGGGGCAGTCTTTATGATGCACTCTATGGTACTGATGTAATTAGTGAAGACGATGGTGCTGAAAAAGTTGGCGGATATAACCCTATAAGAGGCGATAAAGTCATAGACTTTGCAAAGAATTTTTTAGATGAGACCATCCCTCTTGCAAATGGGAGTTATAAAGATGTACTAGGTTTTGATTTTGTTGATGGAGAACTGCAAGCTATTCTACCTGATGCTGAAAAGGCCCATTTAAAGAATCCATCACAATATGTTGGATATAGCGATAATGGTAATGATGCATATGCTCTTTTGTTTAAAAATAATAATTTACATTTTGAGATTCAGATTGATGCTACTCATCCTATAGGCCAGACTGATAAAGCAGGTATTAAAGATATTCTTATGGAATCTGCAATTACAACAATTC
>ERZ802830.3801-NODE-3801-length-12478-cov-14.3442_pt1 | contig 12478 bp, 8 predicted proteins | sample MGYA00345654_ERZ802830 | MGnify/ENA primary metagenome ERZ802830 (study PRJEB30503, sample SAMEA104212375) | marine metagenome | biome: Westerlies Biome; feature: [SRF] surface water layer (ENVO:00010504) within the epipelagic zone...; material: water... | reverse complement strand
ATTTTTATACCATTATCTAAAAAACTATTATGTGATGCACTAATAACAAGGCCAAATTGTTTTCTAAAAGTTTTAGTTAAATATGCAACACCAGGTGTGGGAATAGGCCCAAGTAACCTTACATTAATACCAGCTGCAATAAAACCAGCCTCTAATGCTGCTTCAAGCATATATCCAGATACGCGGGTATCTTTTCCTATCATGACAGTATCGAGGCCTTCTTGTTTTAAAACTATACCTGTAGCATGACCAATTCTAAGGCATACCTCAGGAGTAATCTCTGTCTGAACAGGTCCTCTTATACCATCTGTTCCGAATTTAAGATCCATGATTGAGGATTATAACTCTTCTGCAGGACCTTTAATTGAAGTTTTTGAAGACTTTGATTTACTTGATGAATCATTATCATCTGACCAATCTTTTGGAGCCCTTGGTTTTGCGCCAGCCATAATGTCATCTATTTGATCAGCGTCAATAGTTTCATAAGTTAATAAAGCTGAAGCCATTTCATGTAATTTATCTAAATTATCATTCAATATTTTTTGAGACCTTGCATAACAGGTATCAATGATCATCTTCACTTCAGAGTCTATGACTTTAGATGTTTCATCACTTCTAATGCTAGCTGGCGATGCTGCTGAACGCCCTAAAAATGGACTTCCTTCATCCTCACCAAACTTCAATGGCCCAAGAACATCTGATAGGCCCCATTTAGTAACCATATTAGTTGCTATATTTGTAGCTACCTCAATATCATTTGATGCACCGGTTGTAATTCCTTTTGGTCCATTAATGATCTCTTCTGCAATTCTTCCGCCATAAAGAGCGCATATCCTACTTAGAAGATATTCCTTGCTTTGCATATATGTATCTTCTTCAGGCAAAAACATAGTCACTCCAAGAGCTCTTCCTCTAGGAATGATAGTAACTTTATAAACAGGATCGTGAAGAGGAGCCAACCTTCCAATTATTGCATGGCCAGCTTCGTGATATGCAGTTATTCGCTTTTGCTCTTCACTTAGTATCATTGACTTCCTTTCAGCACCCATCATGATTTTGTCTTTTGCTAAATCGAGGTGAGACTGATCTATCTTCTTATCCTCATACCTAGCCGCAAATAATGCAGCCTCATTGATTAAATTTGCAAGATCAGCTCCAGAAAATCCAGGAGTACCTCTAGCAATAACTGAAGCATCAACATCAGCATCAAGAGGGACTTTTTTCATATGGACTTTTAGTATTTGCTCTCTTCCTCTTATATCAGGAAGATCAACGACTACCTGTCTATCAAATCTTCCAGGCCTAAGAAGAGCTGGATCAAGAACATCAGGTCTATTAGTTGCTGCAATAACAATTACGCCGTCATTACCCTCAAAACCATCCATTTCAACCAATAGTTGATTTAATGTTTGTTCTCTTTCATCATGACCGCCGCCTAATCCAGCACCTCTATGCCTACCAACTGCATCTATTTCATCTATAAAAACAATGCATGGGGATTGCTTTTTTGCCTGTTCAAACATATCTCTTACTCTTGAAGCACCGACTCCAACAAACATCTCAACAAAATCAGAACCAGATATTGTAAAAAATGGCACCTTCGCTTCTCCAGCTACTGCTCTTGCTAGAAGAGTCTTTCCAGTTCCAGGAGGTCCAACCATTAATACACCTCTTGGAATTTTTCCACCTAGTTTTTGGAATTTGGTAGGATCTCTTAAGAAGTCAACCAGCTCTTGAACATCTTGTTTAGCTTCTTCGCAACCAGCAACATCTTGGAAATTAGTTTTAACTTTTCCACCTTCCATAAGTTTTGCTTTGCTCTTTCCAAAAGACATAGGTCCGCCTTTGCCAGACATACCACCTTGCATTTGTCTCATAAAGAAAAAGAATATTCCTAAAAGTAAAAGGATTGGAAAAGCACCCACTAATAATTGCGACCATATAGAAGGTTGCTCTACTTTTTCATATACAGCAATGATTCCGTTATCTTGTATTGCTTTATCAAGGGAATCATCTCTTTTAAAGATAGGGTAATTAGTTTCAAATTTAGAACCATCAAGCCTTTCTCCAGTAATAGTCATCTGATCGCCTTTGTAAACTACCTTTGCAACCCTATCAGAAAGAACTTCTTGTCTAAATTGTGAATAACTTATTTGCTCCCTTACATTAGCAGAATCAATGTTATTAAAGACATACATTAAGAGTGATCCAAATATAATCCAGACCATTATGTTTCTAAGAAAATTACTATTCATCCTTTAAAAGCTCCATATAAATATATTTCAGCGGATTGTTTTTTTGATGCGGCGGGCTTAAACGTCTGCACATCATCAAAAATACTAATCATTTTTGTTCTCAATTTCTTAAGCATACTATTTTGAAATGTCTTAATTATGAAAACGCCTTTTGACTTACTTAAATATTCTACAGCAACATCTAAGGTTATGTCATTCAGCTCATAAATATTTGCTTCATCAATCACGCTTATACCTGTTAAATTGGGGGCTAAATCTGAAATAACAAGATTAATTTTACCTTTTAATAAAAAAATTTCTTTTACTAAATCTATATCTTCCACCTTTTGTTGAAAGAAATTTACACCTTTAATTGGTTCAATATCTAGAATATCTATAGCAAAGACATTCGCCTTTTTAAGTTTATATTTTATTAATTGAGACCAGCCTCCAGGCGCAGCACCAATATCTAAAACATTTTTGCAACCTTTCAATGCATTTGTCTTTTCTAAGATTTCTTCTAATTTGAAAACTGCTCTTGATCTAAAGCCTAATTTCTTTGCTTTTAATCCCCAATTATCAAGATGCATAATTCTTTAATGATTTCTAAATATGGTTAACTTTCTCAACTTCATAGACAATTGGTCCTGAAGGTGTCGATATAGTTACTTCATCCCCAACATACTTGCCTAACAAGCCTTTTGCAATAGGTGTATCAATTGAAATTAATCCCTTTTCAGGATCAGATTCTAAATTTCCCACAAGTTTATAAGTAACTGATTTATTATTTTCGAAATCAAAAAGTTTAATTGTTGCACCAAAAATAACCCTGCCAGTCTCTGGAATAGTTTTTACATCTATCACTTGTGCATTTGCAAGGGAAGTCTCAATTTCTTGTATTTTAGCTTCAACTAGGCCTTGTAGTTCTTTTGCAGCGTGGTATTCAGCATTTTCTTTTAAATCACCATGCGCTCTTGCTTCAGCAATTGCTTCAGATATCCTAGGCCTTTCTTCAAACTTTAATTTCGCAAGTCTTTCTTTAATGGCCACTTCACCTTCTTTTGTAATAGCAGATTTACTCATAGACGGATTATAACAAGAGCTAGTTAATATTAATGAATTTCTTGAAGCGATAAATATGACCAATCTGATTCTAGGCCATCTAAAGCATCAACAATTGCAAAAGCTCCAAACATAGTGGTCGTACAAAAGATTTTATTTTGAAGTGCTGTTTGTCTTATAGATGAAGAGTCATCTATTGATTGTTTTCCTTCTGTAGTATTTATAACAAGATTAATGTCTCCATTTACCATCATATCTACTATGTGAGGTCTGCCTTCCATAACTTTGTTAACTTTATTAACTGGATATCCTATCTCTTCAATATATTTAGCAGTTCCTAGGGTTGCAACAATATTAAAACCTTTATCAATAATATTTGGTACAAGTTCATTTAGATACTTTTTATCTGATTCTTTTACGCTTATGAAAACAACCCCTTTTCTAGAAAGATGCTTATTTGCTGCTTTTTGAGCTTTTGCATACGCTTCTCCAAAATTCCTACCAATACCCATAACCTCACCAGTGGATTTCATCTCAGGACCTAGGATGGGGTCGACTAAAGGGAATTTATCAAAGGGCAACACAGCTTCTTTAACAAAATATAGGTTATCAGGCAATTTGTTTGAAAAATTTTGATCTAATAATGATTTACCTACCATAGATTTTGAAGCAGCTTTAACTAATGAGTCGCCAATAGCTTTTGAGATAAAAGGAACTGTTCTAGATGCTCTAGGATTAACTTCTATAATATATATATCTTTATTTTTAACAGCAAACTGAATATTCATTAGCCCGATTATTTCTAATTCTTTAGCTATAGCAATTGATTGTGATTCTAAATTGCTAATTATCTCTTTATCTAAATTATAAGGAGGTAATGAGCAAGCAGAGTCGCCTGAGTGAATTCCGGCTTGTTCGATATGTTGTAATATTCCGCCAATCATTATTGCTGAACCATCTGAAATTACATCAACATCTACTTCAATAGCGTCAGTTAAAAAGCTGTCTAAAAGTATAGGCTTTTCATTTGACACTTCTACCGCTTCTTTTAAATATAGCTTAAGTTCATTATCGTTATGGACTAGTTGCATGGCTCTTCCACCCAATACATATGATGGCCTTACGACAATTGGATAACCTATCTCTAAAGCAGAGTCTATGGCCTCCTCTAAAGTTCTAACAGTACAATTCATTGGTTGCTTAAGAGTCAATTTCTCAACCAATTCTTGAAACCTTTCTCTGTCTTCAGAACGATCAATCGCATCAACATCGGTGCCTAAGATGTTAACTCCTGCTTTTTCTAGGGTGGATGCTAATTTAAGAGGGGTTTGTCCTCCAAATTGAATTATTGCACCATAGGGATCTTCTATCTCAATAATGTCCATTATTTTTTCAGCAGTAATAGGTTCAAAGTAGAGTCTATTTGATACATCATAATCAGTTGAAACAGTCTCTGGATTACAATTAACCATAATAGATTCATATCCCTCTTCTTGCATTGCTAAAGAAGCATGAACACAACAATAATCAAATTCTATACCTTGGCCAATTCTATTAGGGCCACTTCCAAGTACTATTACCTTTTTATCTAAAGTGGGATTACTTTCACATTCTCCGCCATAAGTAGAATACATATAACAAGTTGAAGTAAGGAATTCAGCTGCACATGTATCTACTCTTTTAAAAACTGGTTTAATTCCATTTTTAATTCTATTTGATCGAACGTCTAGTTCATCTATATTTAAGAGTGAGGCTATTCTTGAATCAGAAAAACCAATCTTTTTTAGATTAAACCATTGATCTGATTCAATACTATTAATATTCGAAGCCTTAATAACCTCTTCATAATTAATAATATTTCGCATTTGATTCAAAAACCAATAATCTATGCCACATAGTTGAAAGATTTTTTCATTATTCCAACCACTTCTAATCGCATCTGCAACATAAAATATTCTTTTTGGGCCTGGAAAAGATAATTCATACCTTAACTTATCTTCTAAATCATCATCACCTTTTAAAATTGGGTTAAGGCCATCCAAGCCCTCCTCCATACTACATATAGCTTTTTGTAATGATTCTTGAAAATTCGTTCCTATAGCCATTACCTCACCAACTGATTTCATTTGTGTTGTTAAGCGATCATTAGCTTGACTAAATTTTTCAAATGCAAATTTAGGAATTTTGGTAACAATATAATCAATAGATGGCTCGAAAGAGGCTGGGGTCAATCCTCCCGTAATGTCATTTTGTAGTTCATCTAAGGTGAAGCCAACTGATAATAAAGCTGCAACTTTAGCAATTGGAAATCCAGTTGCTTTTGATGCTAAAGCAGATGATCTACTAACTCTTGGATTCATCTCAATAACAATCATCCTGCCATCTTCCGGATTAACAGCAAACTGAACATTTGATCCCCCAGTCTCAACACCTATTTCTCTTAAAATAGCAAAAGAAGCATTTCGCATATTTTGATATTCTTTATCCGTTAAGGTTTGAGCGGGTGCTATTGTAATTGAATCCCCAGTATGAACTCCCATAGGATCAAGATTTTCAATTGAACAAATAATAATGCAGTTATCATTCTTGTCTCTGACAACTTCCATCTCAAACTCTTTCCATCCAATTAAAGATTCATCTATAAGAAGTTCATTAGTAGGAGATAACTCTAGTCCTTTTTTACAGATACTTTGAAACTCTTCAATATTGTATGCTATACCTCCACCAGTTCCACCCATAGTAAAAGAGGGTCTTATAATTGCAGGAAATCCTACCTCTTTTTGAACATTTAATGCATCTTCAAGATTATGAGCTATACCTGATTTTGGTGTTTCAATTCCAATAGACTGCATTGTTTGGTCAAAAAGCTGTCTATCTTCTGCTTTATCTATGGCCTCTCTTGAGGCGCCTATTAAAATTACGCCATGTTTCTTTAAAACTCCCTCTTTAGCTAATGAAAGTGCGGTATTTAAAGCTGTTTGTCCTCCCATAGTAGGGAGAATTGCGTCAGGTTTTTCTTTTTCTATTATTTTTTCTACATTTTCCCAATGGATTGGTTCTATGTATGTTGCATCTGCAAGCAATGGGTCAGTCATTATTGTAGCGGGATTAGAATTGACCAAAATAACTCTATATCCCTCTTCCTTTAGGGCTTTACAAGCTTGAGCGCCAGAATAATCAAATTCACATGCTTGACCTATAATTATGGGTCCAGCCCCAATAATAAGAATTGAAGATATATCAGTTCTTTTTGGCATTTTTTTTCACTAATGTTAGAAATTGTTTAAAAAGAGATTGAATATCTTGAGGTCCAGGACTTGCCTCGGGATGGCCTTGAAAACTAAATGCTGGCTTATTTGTAAACTCAATACCTTGAAGAGATTTATCAAATAAAGAAATGTATTTAGATTTAATATCATCTCCTAAAGATGACTCATCGACAGCAAATCCATGATTTTGTGATGTAATGAAGACTTCTTTGGTGTCTATATCTTGAACAGGATGATTAGCACCATGATGTCCAAATTTCATTTTATTGGTTTTTGCACCGCCAGCTAATGCTAAAAGTTGATGCCCTAAGCAAATTCCAAAAATTGGCATATTAACCTCAAGAAACTTCTTAATATTATCAATTGCATATGAACAAGGCTCCGGATCTCCTGGTCCATTAGATAAAAATATTCCGTCAGGCTTCATAGCCATAACTTCATCAAATGATGTTTGCGCATTTACAACAGTTACTTTGCCAACATGCTCAGCAAGTAACCTCAGAATATTTCTTTTTATACCAAAATCATAAGCAACAATATTGAGCTTGCTTGAACTAATCTTAAATTCAGGCCAAACGCCTTCTTCCCATTTATAACTATCTTGAGTTGAAACTTCTTTTGCAAGATCTAAGCCCTCTAGTCCCTCAAAGTTCTTTGCATTTTGAATAGCTTCTTCGTTTGAGCATTTTGATTTTGCAGCAATGCAACATCCCATTGAACCATTTTCTCTTAGATGATTTGTAAGCTTTCTAGTGTCAATATCTGAGATCGCAATAATGTTCTGTTCAATAAGAAAATCTTCTAATGAAGATTTAGATCTCCAATTGCTAGGATTATTTGAAAATTCTTTGACTACTATTCCAGATGCATGAATTTTTGAAGATTCCATATCTTCATCATTTATTCCTGTATTACCAATATGCGGATGTGTAAAAGTAATAATTTGTTTTTTATAGGATGGGTCCGTAATTATTTCTTGATAGCCGGTCATGGAGGTATTAAAAACTATTTCTCCAATTTCAACTTTTTCTATGCCAAAACCTATTCCATCAAATATACTTCCATCTTCAAGAACTAATATTGCAGGAAATGACATTAGATATTACCTCTTGTAAGAAGGTTCTTTTGAAGAAAAAGATATGGGAAATAATGAAATTTTACGGATTTTAATGAGCTAAAATTTAGAGCAAGCATTAAAATTGTACTTTACAGATTAAAGTGAATGACGTCTACTAATTAATGAAAAAAATATGAATATTTCTATAAAAACACAAAATGATATAGGCAAAATGCGAATTGCAGGAAAATTAGCAGCAGAAGTATTAGATATGATTACACCTCATGTTATACCTGGCATATCAACAGGAGAGCTAGATTCAATTTGCTATAAATACATAACAGAAACACAGAAAGCCATCCCAGCAAATATTGGTTATAACGGTTATGAAAAAACTATATGTTCAAGCATCAATAATGTTATCTGTCATGGCATTCCTGATAACAATAAAGTTCTTAAAAATGGAGATATTGTAAATATAGATGTCACAGTAATAAAAGATGGCTGGTATGGTGATACATCTAAAATGTTTTTAGTAGGTAAATGCAAGCCTCATAATGAAAGACTTGTAAGAGTTACTCAAGAGTGTTTATACAAAGCTATAGAAATAGTTAAACCTGGAATTTGTCTTGGCGATATTGGTAATGCTATTCAAGTCCATGCTGAAAAAAACTATTATTCTGTTGTTGAAGATTATTGTGGTCATGGTATCGGCAACATATATCATGAAGAGCCTCAAATACTTCACTTTGGAAAGCCTGGAACTGGAATTGAGGTTAAAGAAGGAATGTGTTTCACAATAGAGCCTATGATTAATCAAGGATCAAAATATAGCAAAGTATTATCAGATGGTTGGACTGTAGAAACTAAAGATGGGAGAAATTCTGCCCAATGGGAGCATACTTTAGCTGTTACTTCTGAAGGTGCAGAAATTCTTACAAAAAGATCTGAAGAAACTATATGAAAAAGAATCTAGATAAGCTAGATTCAAAATTTTGGTCTTGGTTTCCACAAGCTATTGATAATCCTAAAAAAATAAATTTTTTTCTACAAAAAAGATCGGACTGGCTTGATAAAGAAATAATCCAAAATTTTAAAGATTTAAATCTCCAGAATGATTTTGGTTTGTTTGCTATAGGTGGTTATGGAAACAAAGAAATTTTTCCTGCATCAGATATAGATATATCAATTATTCAAATTAACCAAAAAATTAAAAATTATGAAAACCTAGAAAAGTTTATTGCAAACCTTTGGGATTATGGTCATAAAGTAGGTCATTCTGTTAGAAATAAAAAGGAATTAAAAAAAATTATCTCAGAAGATGTCAAAGAATTTACATCCTTTCTATCCTTTAGGCCCTTATCTGCAAATAAAGAAGCTATTGAAATAATTAATAAAATTGTTGGTGATAAAAATAAATTTATTTCACCTTCTAAATTCTTCAATAAAAAGAAAATTGAGCAAGAAGGAAGGCATGCTTCATTTGATTCCACATCTTTTAACCTTGAGCCTGATCTTAAGGAATCACCAGGAAGTCTAAGAGACTTTCAAACTGGAACTTGGATACTTAATCATTGTTTTAACCTAGCAACTATAAATAAGATTAAAAATGCTGATATCTTTAGCAAAAAGGAGTTCACAGCAATAGAGAAAGCCCATAATTTTATTAAATTATTAAGATATTCCTGTAATTTAATTCAAACTAGCTCTAGAAATAGGTTAAGTTTTAATTCTCAGATAGAACTTGCTAAAAGAGCCAAGATTAAGTCTAAAAGAAGCACCCAATCTGTAGAAATTTTGATGCAAAAATATTTTTATCATGCGGAGGTTCTCTCAATTTTTAATGAGACCATATTTGATAAATATGATGAAAAGGGCACATTTAAAATAAAAAAAGACTACGGAGATTTTTTTATAAGAAATAATAGAATTGGTTTCAAAGATACCAATCTTCAAGAAAATAAACATCTAATATTTGAGATTTTTGTAAAAATTGGTCAAAGAAAAGATTTAATAGGCATCGATACTAAGACTGCAAGATTATTGAAAGAAAATGCTCAGCTTATCGATGAAAACTTTAAAAAAAATAACAACTATTCTAAACAATTTCTTCAAATTCTTAGATCACCATATAACTTGTCTTCAATACTAAGAAAAATGAAAAGATTAGGAATAATGCAAGCTTATATTAAGGAGTTTGGAGAAGTTATAGGGCAAATGCAGTTTGATTTATTTCATATCTATACCGTTGATGAGCATACATTTAAAGTAGTAAGGAATATGCGCCAGATGAAAATTAACCATATTGATGATGGTTTTGAGATTGAAAATGAATTAATTAATAGATTGCCAAAAATTGAAATACTCTACATAGCTGGTTTATTCCATGATCTTGGCAAAGGCAAAGGTGGGGATCATTCAGAAATTGGCGCAGAAGCAAGCTATAAGTTTGCAAAAAAATTAGGAATGTCGCTTCATGATGCTGAATTAATTTCTTGGCTAGTATTAAATCACTTAGAAATGTCATCAATTTCTCAAAGAAAAGATATATACGACCCTTCAACCATTAAAGATTTTGCTAATAAATGTAAGAATTTAGAAAGATTAAATTATCTATATCTCCTAACCATAAATGATATTAGAGCAACTAATCCATCAATTTGGAATGGCTGGAAACATGGATTACTTAGATCCTTATTTTTTAATACAAGAAGCAGTCTGAATAAAGAAAGAGATAAAAGCATTAAAGAAGTAGTAAAAGACAGGATTAACAGTATTGTTCAAGATTTAGGTCAAGGCGATAAAAATATCATCACAAACTTATGGAAAGAAATTGATGAAAGCTACTTTGGAAGATTTTCATCATCACAACTTAAATGGCAAGCAGAATCAATAATAATGAATGAAGAAGATGCTGATATTATTGAGTTGAGACAGAATTTTAATAACCTTCTTGAGATCTTTATAAAAATTAAAAACGTAGATGGTTTATTCTTGAATTTAGTTAAAATATTTGGTGCTTTGGGAGTTGAAATTATTGATGCTGATATCTCTACTACTAAAGATAAAAAAATAGCATTAAATACTTTTATAGCTTCATATAAATATCAATCAATAAAGTTAACTCAGGCTGATACTAAAAGTCTAAGTACAAAAATTAAAGCGATTCATTCAGGCTCCAAAAAGCTAAATAAAATAGATGTTCGTTCTGATAGTAAGAATATGCATTTTAAAAAACCAACTAAAATAGCCGATTCAATAGATAAACAAAAAAATAGAAATATTATTACTATTGAAACTATTAATAGCTCTGGTTTGCTTGTAAAGATAGCTCAGGTTTTTAAAAGCTATGATGTATCAATTCATTCTGCAAAAATAACTACCCTTGGTGAAAAGGTGGAAGATACTTTTTTCATTGAAGATCAGAATATTAATCTGATATCTAAAAACAAAATACAAAAAATAAAGAAAGCTTTATCAGAAATTATATAAATTAATCATAGAGCTTTATAATAAGGATATGAAGATTGAAGCTTTAGGAATTACTGTTAAATCATCCAGCAATAAAACCTTGTATGTTTATTTCCCTTATATAAAGTTTGGAGAAAAGGAAAGTCTTAAAGATAAACCAAAATCAAGTAAAAATTGTATAGAGATTTCATGTAACTTAAATGAACTAGAAAAACCAATAAAAGATATAGCAGATGCGTATTTAAGACTTCATCTTCTCTCATATAAATTTGTATTACCAAATACTATTAACTTAGAGGGTCTTTTTGAAATATTACCAAATATTGCATGGACAAATGTTGGAGCAATGTACCCTGAAGAAGCTGAATCTAAAATATTAGAATTTCATGATAAAAAAATACCATTACTCATAAGATCGGTTGATAAATTTCCCGTGCTTACCGATTTTATAATTCCAAAAGGCGTAAGAATTGCAGATACCTCAAGGGTTAGGCTTGGAGCATACTTAAGTGAAGGAACAACTATTATGCATGAAGGTTTTGTTAATTTTAATTCGGGAACTCTTGGTCCCTGCATGATTGAAGGAAGAATATCTGCTGGAGTGGTTATTGGTGCAAATTCTGATCTTGGAGGTGGTTGCAGCACTATGGGAACCCTATCGGGTGGAAACAATATTAAGATATCAGTTGGTGAGAATTGTTTACTTGGTGCTAATTCAGGATTAGGTATACCTCTTGGAAATAACTGCATTATTGAAGCAGGACTCTATATTACTGCTGGAACTAAAGTGATTCTTGCAGACAACAAAATTATGAAAGCATCAGAGCTATCTAATGTTGATAATCTTCTTTTTATAAGAAACTCAATAACAGGAAAGGTGGAAGCTAAAGAAAATCCTTCTACTATTTCACTAAATTCAAAACTACATAAAAATATTTAAAAATGGATAAACCTTTACTTAATCTTGCTAAATCTTTAATAGAAATAAAATCTTTAAGTCCAAATGATGAAGGTTGTTTTGATTTAATTGAAGAATATCTTGATGAATTAAATTTTAAAACTCAGCGAATAAATTATTTAAATATTGAGAACTTATATTCTACATATGGTACTAAAGGTCCTTTATTTTGTTTTCTAGGTCACACAGACGTTGTACCTTCTGGTCCTGAAGATTTGTGGGAAATTAATCCATTTAAACCTGAAATTATTAATAATCATTTAATTGGAAGAGGTGCAGCTGATATGAAAGGTGCAGTAGCAACCTTTTTATTAGCAGTCAAAGAGTTTTTAAATGAAAGTCCCAATCCTAGTTACAGAATTTGTGTATTTCTTAACAGTAATGAAGAAGGAGAACGTGAAAACGGAAAAATTGATAAGGTGATAAA
>ERZ802830.3800-NODE-3800-length-12479-cov-4.80924_pt1 | contig 12479 bp, 6 predicted proteins | sample MGYA00345654_ERZ802830 | MGnify/ENA primary metagenome ERZ802830 (study PRJEB30503, sample SAMEA104212375) | marine metagenome | biome: Westerlies Biome; feature: [SRF] surface water layer (ENVO:00010504) within the epipelagic zone...; material: water... | reverse complement strand
TACCAATGCCGCTTCCAGGTTTAATTTTTTTATAAATTTCAATGTCAAAACCAAATGGTACTGGATGGGCTTTAATGAGCGCATTGGCTGCAACTCCTGCTACATTTTTGGTGGGGTCAAGGGGAAGGTCTTGTCCTTCAATTTTAGTGATTCGAACTCCTTTATGGTTAGATTTACGGACAACCATTTCATCTCCAATAGGCCCTAAACAAAATCCGAGTACGTCAAATCCGCAAGAAACATTAGCAACACTAGCTGGCGAAAATATCCGAATACTCTCCATATTTATCGTTTACTTATTCGAATAATATCTCCAAATATTCCCGCTGCTGTCACTTCTGCACCTGCTCCAGCACCTTTAACAATTAAAGGCTGTTCATTATAGCGGTTGCTGTAGAAAAGGATGATGTTGTCACTCCCCTCAAGATTATAAAAATCATGATCAGGAAAGATATGTTGAAGCCCAACAGAGGCTTTATTGCCGTCTAGTTGTGCAATATACTTCAATCTTGCTCCTTTTGCATTGGCTTCCTCAAGGAGTTTATCAAAATGAGTTGCGTTCGCTTTCAGCGATTCAAAAAAAGCATTATTTGAATTAGTTTGTAAGGTTTCTAGAGGTAAAAAACTTTGATTGTCAATATCGTTCAATTCAATTTGCAAACCACTTTCTCTAGCAAGAATAAGAATTTTTCTTGCCACATCAACACCACTTAAATCAATTTTAGGGTCGGGTTCTGTAAACCCTTTTTCTTGGGCTTCTAAGACAACGTCGTGAAAAGCAACTCCGGTGGTAAAGGCATTAAAAATAAAATTTAAACTACCCGATAAAATCGCTTGTATCTTGTGAATTTTATCACCAGATGCAATTAGGTTGTTGAGGGTGTCGATAACAGGTAAACCTGCTCCTACATTGGTTTCAAACAAAAATGGCGCTCCATATTTACGTGCAATTTTTTTGAGATTTACATAATTGCTTAATGAATCTGCACAAGCAATTTTGTTGCACGTTACAACCCCAACGTTATGTTCTAAATAGCGAGCATATTCGTTGGCAATAACCTCACTGGCAGTGTTGTCAACGAAAATACTATTTCTAAGATTAAGTTTTTTCACATGTTTAAAAAACAGGTCTCTGTCTGCTTTGGTAGCGCTACTAGCTAATTGATTTTTCCAATCAAACAGATCTAAAGGCTGTTCTCCCAACACCATTTTCTTAGAATTTGAAAGTGCTACTACTCTCACCTTTAAGAGCAGGTGTTCAAGCAAATAAGAACTTTGTTGCTCAATTTGTTCGATAAGTTTGGTTCCTACATTTCCTACTCCTGTAATGAAAAGATTTAATTCTTTGGTTTGAGTCTCAAAAAAGGTTTCGTGAATGGTATTTAGTGCCTTTTGAATATTTTTTTGATCTATTATTAAAGAAATATTACGTTCTGAAGCGCCCTGAGCAATCGCACGGATGTTTATGTTATTAGCACCAAGACTACTAAATAGTTTTCCACTAATTCCTTGATGGTCTTTCATTTTATTCCCAACTACAGCAATATTAGCCATGTTCACTTCAGCTCGGGTTGGAGACACTTTCTGTTGGGCAATTTCAAAGGTAAATGCGTCATCAATCACTTTTTGTGCTTTTATCGCTTCGGTGCCCTTAACTCCAATACAAATAGAATGTTCTGAAGAGGCCTGTGTGATCATAATGATATTTATACTATGCGATGAAAGGGCTTCAAAAAGACGTTTGGAGATACCCGGTATACCAATCATGCCACTTCCCTCAAGGGTAATTAGAGCCACATTATCAATATGACTAATTCCTTTGACAATTTCTCCATTTATTTGGTCGCCATGAGAATCGATTTGAGTCCCTGGTGCTTTAGCGTCAAAGGTATTTTTAATATAAGTTGGAATTTGTTTTTTGACAATAGGTTGCAATGTTGGAGGATAAATGACCGTTGCCCCAAAGTGAGACAATTCCATAGCTTCTTGATAGGAAAGTTTAGGAATTGGCTTTGCTTGAGAAACTTTCTTGGGATTTGCAGTAAACATACCGCTAACATCCGTCCAAATTTCTAATGACTTTGCCTCTAGAAAGTTTGCTAAAAGAGCTGCTGTATAGTCAGATCCTCCACGGCCTAAGGTTGTTGTTTCTCCCGCTACATTTGAGGCGATAAAACCAGGGACTATAACAACATTCTCTTTTATATTTTGGAAAGTAGATTTGGTTTTTTCTGTACTAATTTCAAAGTTTACAACCGGGTAAGCTACACTTGGTTCAGTTTGAATCAAATTTCGTGCGTCCAAGAATAAAGCTGGAACATGCTGTTCTCTCAAAAGAACTTGAATAAGCTGACTTGAAAGAAGTTCTCCAAATGATGTCACTTTTGAATAAATGCGCTCTGTTTCTTCTTGTAGCTGCGCAACAGATTCAAGCAATGATTCTAACTTGTTTAACTCACTTCTCACAAAGCTTATGCTTTCACTTTGTTTGGCTACTGGAACAAAATATTTTATTGGCTCTAAGTGCCTATTTTGTAAAACTTCTATTTGATCTTTAAAATCATTTTCCCCATTGACAGCTTGTTTGAGCATATCAACCAAAATATCAGTAACACCTCCTAATGCAGAAACCACTACAACAATGGGTTCTGTGGAGTTATTTCGAATTATTTCAAAAACTTTTTCTAAACTTGCAGCATTGGCCACAGAAGTTCCACCAAATTTTAAAACTTTCATAGTCTTTAGCCTTTCATGGGGTGAATAAAAATATTCTACCACCGTTGACGAGCGCAAAAATAAAACTAAAAGCTAAGGCAAAAATGTTTTTGGGCTAAAAATTACTGGTCCTTGAAATTAAGGCTAACCGATTATAAAATAGTAGCCTCCTAAATCTAATGTCAGGTTTACAATATCTACTTAGCTGCAGGTTGCTTTTGATCAACAGAAAGTGATAGTTTAGAATCATCATCTGATTTATCAATCAACAGCGAATCTCCTTCTTTTAATGTATTATCAACAACATTTTCTGCTACTAAATCTTCTATGTATTTCTGAATGGCTCGGTTTAGTGGACGCGCTCCATATTTATTATCAAACCCTTTTTCGGCAAGAAAGTCTTTTGCGGCGTCAGTTATTGTAACGTCATAACTTAATTTTTGAATACGAATGATAACCTTGTCGAGTTCAATATCTACAATTTTTCGGATGTCTTTTTTATCAAGTGCATTAAATATAACGATGTCATCCACACGATTTAAGAATTCAGGAGTAAACGTTTTCTTTAATTCCTTATTAATAATACCCTTTTCTATATCAGTAGATTGCGCTTTTTGAGAGGCAGTTTCAAAACCCACGCCAGTTCCAAAATCTTTGAGTTGACGAGCACCAATGTTAGACGTCATGATAACAATAGTATTTTGGAAATTTACTTTCCTACCTAAGCTATCGGTCAGAAACCCGTCGTCTAAAACCTGTAGAAGCATATTAAAAATGTCAGGATGAGCTTTTTCTACTTCATCTAGAAGAATTACTGAATAAGGTCTTCTTCTTACCTTTTCGCTCAGCTGACCTCCTTCTTCATAACCTACATAGCCAGGAGGTGCGCCAATGAGTCTAGAAATTGCAAATTTTTCCATATACTCACTCATGTCGATACGGATCAAATTTTCTTCAGAATCAAAAATTTCAGAGGCAAGGATTTTCGCAAGTTGTGTTTTACCAACTCCCGTCTGTCCTAAGAAAATAAATGAGCCAATGGGTTTATCAGGATCTTTTAAACCAGCACGATTTCTTTGTATGGCTTTCACTACTTTTTCTATGGCCTCTTTCTGACCGATCAATTTCTGACCAATTATAGCTGCTAGTTGAGCTAATTTATTCTTTTCAGACTTTACTACTTTATTGACAGGAATATTTGTCATCATGGACACCACATCTGCAATATGAGTGTCATTGACGGTCACTCGATTTTGTTTAGACTCTTCTTGCCACCGTTCTTGGGCGTCAATTAGATTTCTCTCTACTCTTTTTTCATCATCTCTGAGCTTGGCCGCTTCTTCATATTTCTGCTTTTTAACTACAGAATTTTTATTTTCACGAACATCCTCAAGTTGTTGTTCCAATTCTATGATTTCTTTAGGAACACTCATGTTGTTTATATGAACTCTAGATCCTGCTTCATCAAGGGCATCTATGGCTTTATCAGGCAAAAATCGATCAGATATATACCGGTTAGTGAGTTCAACACATGCTTTTAATGCCTCATGAGTATAATTTACATTGTGATGGTTTTCATACCGGTCTTTGATGTTTTCAAGAATTTCAAGAGTTTCTTCTTCTGTAGTTTCTTCCACTAAGACCTTTTGAAAACGTCGCTCTAGAGCTCCATCTTTTTCAATATGTTGTCTATATTCGTCAAGGGTAGTAGCACCAATACATTGAATTTCACCTCTTGCTAGGGCAGGCTTAAACATATTTGAGGCATCTAAACTGCCTGTGGCACCTCCAGCACCAACAATTGTGTGGATTTCATCTATGAACAAAATAATATTATCGTTTTTTTCCAGTTCGTTCATCACTGCTTTCATGCGTTCTTCAAACTGACCACGGTATTTAGTGCCTGCCACTAAGCTAGCTAGATCTAAAGTTACTACTCGTTTGTTGTATAATACTCTAGAAACTTTTTTCTGAATTATCCGCAAAGCAAGTCCTTCTGCTATGGCAGATTTACCAACACCGGGTTCTCCAATAAGTAAAGGATTGTTTTTTTTGCGTCGGCTCAAAACTTGAGACACTCTTTCAATTTCTTTTTGACGACCAACAACGGGATCAAGTTTATCTTGTTCTGCTAACAATGTTACATCACGACCAAAATTGTCTAAAACAGGTGTTTTGGTTTTTTTGATCCCTTTTGATTCTGTTGTAGGAACAAATGGATTTTCTTTATTTCCCTCACCCTCATTTTCTTTTTCATCTGGAAATGATGACGCTGATGGAAGGTCAGAATAATGGTCTTGATCACTTGCTAGCATAACTTTGAATTGTTCCTTAACGATATCATAATCAACGTTTAATTTTGATAATAATTGCGTTGTAGGATCATTTTCATTCCTTAAAATACAAAGTAAGAGATGAACAGTATTTATAAATTCACTTTGAAAAAGTTTAGCTTCTAAAAATGTTGTTTTTAGGGCTCTTTCGGCTTGCCGAGTAAGATGCAAGTTTTTTTTCTCGTGCATCCCTTGCTCATTTTCAAGAGCAGCTGGGTTTAAAATTTCAACCTTGCGTCTTAATTCTTCAAGATTTACTTCTATCGAATTTAAAATTGCAATCGCTTTTCCATCTCCATCCCTCAAAATTCCCAGCATAAGATGTTCTGTACCAATAAAATTGTGCCCAAGGCGTAAGGCTTCTTCTTTACTGTAAGCAATCACATCTTTAACGCGAGGAGAAAAATTATCATCCATAGTCAATCGTTATTTTTATCCTTTAGTTTTCAAAAATTAGACCAAAGAATTACCCTATAGCTAATAGACAAAAAAAAAATTATATTTCAAAAGTTAGACGTTAATAATTTTAACCAAAAATATCGTTAAAGTGTTAATAATTTATAGAATAAACTAGCTTTTGCATATATTGTTTGATAGTGTAGATGCTTATTTTAGCAGCTATATTCATTTTTAATTTATGGATCAAAGAGAAAGACTAATTCCGATTAATATTGAGGACGAAATGAAATCGGCCTATATAGACTATTCAATGTCTGTCATTGTGTCACGTGCCTTACCTGATGTGAGAGATGGTCTAAAGCCAGTGCATCGTCGAGTTTTATATGGTATGCACGAATTAGGAATTCGCGCCAACACTGCTTATAAAAAGTCAGCAAGAATTGTTGGTGAAGTGTTAGGGAAATATCATCCCCATGGTGATTCATCAGTATACGATACAATGGTTCGTATGGCCCAAGAGTGGAGTTTACGCTATTTGCTCATTGACGGTCAAGGAAATTTTGGTTCTGTTGACGGAGATAGCCCTGCGGCTATGCGATATACAGAAGCTCGAATGAAAAAAATGGCAGAAGACCTTTTGATTGATATCGAAAAAGATACCGTTGATCACCAACTGAATTTTGACGATACCCTTAAAGAACCCACCGTGCTACCTACGCGAATTCCAAATCTTCTTGTTAACGGTGCTTCTGGAATAGCAGTTGGAATGGCCACAAATATGCCACCACACAACTTAAATGAAGTGGTTGAAGGGACAGTAGCCTATATTGAAAACAATGAGGTTACAATAGAGGACCTCATGGAGTTTGTTAAAGCACCAGACTTTCCAACAGGCGGAACAATCTACGGATACGAAGGAGTCAAAGAAGCCTTTTTGACTGGGAGGGGGCGCGTGGTTATCCGTGCAAAAGCAAACATAGAAGAAGTAGATGGTAGAGAATGTATCATCGTTGATGAAATACCATATCAGGTTAACAAGGCAGAAATGATCAAAAAAACTGCCGAATTAGTGAATGATAAAAAAATTGAAGGCATTTCTAATATTCGAGATGAATCAGATCGAAAAGGAATGCGCATTGTTTATATCCTCAAAAGAGATGCTATTCCGAACATTGTTTTAAATAAATTATACAAGTATACCTCACTTCAATCTTCTTTTAGTGTAAATAACATCGCATTGGTCAATGGCAAACCCGAGATGTTGAATCTAAAAGACATGATTCGACATTTTGTAGAGCACCGTCATGACGTTGTGGTTCGAAGAACAAAATTTGAGCTTAAAAAAGCAGAAGAGCGTGCTCATATATTAGAGGGATTGATCATAGCCTCAGATAATATTGATGAGGTGATAGCCCTTACTAGGGCATCTGCCAACGCTGAAGAAGCAAGAACCGCGCTACAAAAGAAATTTGAACTGTCAGAAATTCAAGCAAAGGCAATTGTTGAAATGCGCTTGCGCCAACTCACAGGTCTTGAACAGGATAAGCTAAGAACAGAATATGATGAGTTGTTAAAAACTATTGCCGATTTGAAAGATATTCTTGAGAACAAGGAACGTCGCATGGAAATAATTAAAACAGAGCTTCTTGAAATCAAAGAAAAATATGGAGACAACCGTCGTTCAAGAATAGAATATGCGGGAGGCAATTTTAGCGTTGAGGATATGATCCCTGATGAAAAAGTAGTTATCACCATTTCACATGCAGGTTATATTAAAAGAACTCCCTTGGTAGAATATAAAACACAAAATAGGGGGGGTGTTGGTCAAAAGGCTTCTACCACTCGTGATGAAGATTTTCTCCAAGATATTTTTGTGGGAACTAATCATCAGTATATGTTGTTTTTCACTCAAAAAGGAAAATGTTTTTGGATGCGTGTATATGAAATTCCAGAAGGATCTAAAACTGCTAAAGGAAGAGCCATTCAGAATCTGATCAATATAGAACAGGATGACAAAGTGAAAGCCTTTATATGTACTCAAGACCTGAAAGACGAAGAATACATCAACAATCACTATGTCATTATGGCAACTAAAAAGGGACAAGTCAAAAAGACAGCCTTAGAGCAATATTCAAGACCTCGTGCCAATGGTATTAACGCAATTACCATCCGTGAAGATGACGAACTTCTTGAAGCTCGATTAACCAATGGACTTAGTCAAATTCTTATCGCTGTTCAATCTGGAAAAGCTATTCGATTTGAGGAAAGTAAAACACGCCCTATGGGTAGAAATGCTTCTGGCGTTAGGGGTATCTCTTTGGCGAGTCTAGATGATGAGGTTGTTGGAATGGTTGCTGTAAACGATATGGATGCCAATATTTTAGTGGTCTCAAAAAATGGATACGGCAAACGATCAGCACTGGATGATTATCGAATAACAAATCGAGGCGGAAAAGGTGTCAAAACTATTTCTATTACTGAAAAAACAGGCCATTTAGTTGCTCTGAAAAGCGTGTCAGACGCCGATGATTTGATGATTATTAATAAATCTGGAATTGCTATCCGGATGGAAGTTGCCAGTTTGCGAGTTATGGGACGTGCTACACAAGGTGTTCGACTAATAAATCTTAAAGAAAACGACAACATTGCTGCTATTGCTAAGGTTATTAAAGATGACGAGGCAATTGATGACATTAATGAAATTGATGTTAATGATGGCACTGTTATTGAATAATATTCCAGAAATATCAAAATTACCAAAATGAAAAATCGATTTATTTTATTATTCAGCCTTGTACTTAGTTTAGGCTTTGGACAAAAAAAAGAATACCGTTCAGCCTTAAAGAAATTTAATGGTGGAGACGTTGATGGTGCTGCCCAAATGTTGGCAGACAATACTCAAATTCTCAGCAGTGCAGATGCTAAGTTAGCTCCCTCCATTACATTTTTAGAGGGTAAAATTGCTGCTGCTAAAGAAGAGTTTGAACAAGCAAAAGCGAAATTTGATGAGGCTAAAACACAGGGGGTTAGCTCCTCTGAAGTTGATGTTGAACTTGAAAAGCTAGTGGCATCCCTAATTAATTCAGCGATAGCAGACAATGAAGCTAAGGCATTTATTGAAGGTGCCGCTAAACTCTTTATGGCTTATCAGATCAAACCAGAAGTCAATCAAGACTATCTTTATTACGCTGCATCAGGTGCTGTTAATGCTCAAAATTTTGATCTTGCTTTGACTTACTACGAAGAGCTAAAAAATATCAAATATGAAGGGATCACCACAAATTATTATGCTACTGAAGTGGCATCGGGAAATGAAATAAGTGTGAGTGAAACAGAATATGAACTTTACAAGAAGTCAAAAGATTATACTAATCTAAGAGAAGAGCAAACAGAATCTAAATTTCCTGAAGTTGTAAAAAACATAGCTTTAATATATGCTGAGCAAGGAGATAATGAAAAGGCCATGGCAGCAGTTCAAGAGGCTAGAAAGAGCAATCCAGATGACTTAAATTTGATTTTGACAGAAGCCAATATATACATTCAGCTTGATGAGAAAGAAAAATTTCAAGAATTGATAAAGGAAGCTCTGGAACAGGACCCAAATAATGCACTTCTTTATTTTAATTTAGGAGTGGTCAGTTCTGATTTAGGAGATAACATGGCTGCTAGAGGATATTATGAAAAAGCTATTGAAATCGATTCTACCTATGAAGCGGCATATCTCAATCTAGTTTCTTTAATTCTTAATGGTGAGTCTACCATTGTAGATGAAATGAATTCTTTAGGAAATTCACGTGCAGACAACGCTCGCTATGATGAGTTGAAATTAAAACGTGAAGATTTATATAGGGAATGTATACCCATTCTAAAAGGTTTGGTTGAACTCAACCAAAACGAAGAGGCAATAAAAACATTAATGAATATTTATGGCACCCTTGGTGATAATGAAGGTTTTAAAGAAATGAAAGCCCTTCTAGAATAGTTTGCCTTATTTTGAATACTCACCCCGCTCTAAAGCGGGGTTTTTTATACAACCCTTTTGATTAGTCGAAGTTTATGGGAATGCATATTGCTGTGGCTATTAAAAATACCCGTTTGATCAATTCGATCAACCCGAACAGTACCATGGGCATGAATTATATGGTGATTTTTCAACAGTATGCCTACATGAATAATTTCTCCTTGTTCATTATCAAAAAAAGCCAAATCACCTGGCTCACTCTCATCAATAAAGCTTAGGCTAGCTCCAATTTCTGCTTGTTGATGCGCATCTCTTGGCAGGTTGATACCATACAATCTATAAACCATTTGAACCAAACCAGAACAATCAATACCAAAAGGTGTTTTGCCACCCCAAAGATAAGGGGCATTTCTAAAAAGATGTGCAAAATCACAAAGCATGGTTTTATTTTTCTTTTTGGGAACAACCTGGCCATCAAACTCATCTCCAAAAAAATCAGAAACACCAACATTACTTCCAATTACCACAGGTTTTAGCCCATTTTGAGATACAACATAATGAACCATATCAAAAGTTAAGGTTGGATTTTTATTTAGTGTAATAGCTTTTTTTTCAGAAATTTCTCGTTGTTGTTTTTCTTCAATCCACCCTTCATAGTGGTCCAATAGTCCTGAAACGTATAACCAATTGTCTTTCTTTTTGATGATTTTAAAACTATCACCATATAAAAACTGAGAAACAAGTTCACTTTTGTGGTCTTTCTCTTTTCTAAGGGGGATAATGCTTAAATGGCAACAACCGTAATTCAAATAGTGTTTTTTAATTCATTTTAACAAAAATAATCAATTTATGACCACATAGTTAGTGAATTAGGTTAAAGCAAAAAGGCATTATGCTTATTTTAGCTTAATAAAAACAAAGCGTTTCATTCTGATTGATTTTTTAAAAAAATATAAAACTCAAATTGGTAGATGGATTCTAGTATTAGGCGTCTCTTTGTCCATCCTCTATCTCTTTCCAAAAAGTGGACAATTTAGGTATGAATATCAAAAAGGGCGTGTTTGGCAATACCCAAGCTTGTATGCCCCTTTTGATTTTTCTATTTTAAAAAGTGTTGAAGATTTAGAAGTTGAACAGAATAAAATTAAGAATTCTTTATATCCTTATTTCCGTGTAGATTTAAAAATAAAGGATAGTGTTTTTGCTAATTATGAAGTTTTATTTTTTAATCATTTTTCTATTGACGATTCGATTGTTAGCTCTCAAAACCTTTATAACAAAGGGAAATTAATTCTAAATGACATTTATCAATTTGGAGTGCTGCCACCCAATAATTCAACATCTTTAGATTCACTTTATCTCATTCAAAACAATCAAGAAATTCCGCTTTCTTATGATGATTTGTTTGATTTAAAAACGGTAGAGTCTTTTGTTTCTAAAAAAATAAAAGAAAATTCTCTTGAAACATATATTAAACCTTTTGGAGATTTATTTTTTGATCTAATCAGCCCTAATATTTTTTATGATGAACGATTTACAATAGAGGCAGAAAAACAAGCACTTCAACAAATTTCAAAGGCACGTGATTTTAAAATTAGAGGCGAGCTGATCATTGCTGAAGGTCAGGTCATTGACGAGGAACACATTACTATTTTAGATTCTCTGCGCTACGCTTATTCTCTTCAAAGAGAAGAAAATAATGCCTCACTTTGGATTATCATTGGGTATGGCGTTTTGATAATCATTATTTTTTCACTGCTATTAATGTTTTTGAAAAAATACAGACCTGAGATTTATTCAAGCAATAAGCAACTGAGTTTTATTTTATTTAATGTTCTTTTAATTATTGCCCTAACCACATTATTAATAGATTTTAATGTAGCCTATATTTTTTGTGTTCCATTTTGCATTTTGCCTCTTATCATAAAATCATTTTTTGACGCTCGATTAGGGCTTTTCACTCATGTGTTGATGATTTTGCTCATTGGCTTTATTATTCCCAATGCCTTTGAATTTATTTTCCTCCAAGTTGTGGCTGGGATTGTCACTTTACAAACAACAAATCAATTGCATAAGCGTGCTAATTTATTTTTTTCTGTTGGTCAAATTGTATTGGTCTATATTTTAGCATTTGTTGCCTTCACCCTTATTCAAGAAGGGAGTTTTTGGGAAATTGATATAAGGGTTATTGGCCTTTTATTACTTAATGGTTTGCTCACATTATTTGTGCAGCCGCTGATTTATATTTTTGAAAAATTGTTTGGCCTCACTTCTGATGTGTCTCTTTTAGAGCTTACAGACACAAATTCTACTCTATTAAAAAAACTAGCAGATCAGGCTCCTGGCACTTTTCACCATGCTTTGCAAGTGGCAAATTTATCTGAAGCAGCTGCTAACGAAATAGGAGCTAATGCACTGTTGGTTCGTGTTGGTGCACTTTATCATGACATCGGAAAGATGAAAAATCCAAATTATTTCTCAGAAAATCAAACGGCTAAGATTTCTCCACACGATGAAATTGCACCAGAAGAAAGTGCAGCAATTATTATTGATCATGTTTATCAAGGTATTGAAATAGCCAAAAAATTTAAATTGCCTGAGCGAGTGATTGATTTTATCAAAACCCATCACGGAACAACAACAGTTTATTATTTTCTAAAAAAAGCTGAAGAAGCATCGAAAACCCCTCCTGAGGTGGCTAAATTTACTTATCCAGGCCCCAAACCCTTTTCAAAAGAAACAGCTCTTTTGATGATGGCAGATGCCGTTGAGGCGGCATCAAAAAGTCTGCGTAACCCCGATGTTGAAAAAATAAAACTATTTGTTGAGCGAATCATATCTGGTCAAATGGAACAACAACAATTTCATGAATCTGACATCACATTAGCAGAAATTGAAACAGTAAAAGAGGTCTTGTTTAAGAAATTAATAAACATCTATCAACTAAGGATAGAATATCCAAAATAAATATTGTTTTTTTAAACGGATAATTTACTTTTGCTTACCCTTTAGGAGAGGTGCCAGAGTGGTAATGGAGCAGATTGCTAATCTGTCAACGGGTAACCGTTGCC
>ERZ802830.3797-NODE-3797-length-12483-cov-61.0997_pt1 | contig 12483 bp, 12 predicted proteins | sample MGYA00345654_ERZ802830 | MGnify/ENA primary metagenome ERZ802830 (study PRJEB30503, sample SAMEA104212375) | marine metagenome | biome: Westerlies Biome; feature: [SRF] surface water layer (ENVO:00010504) within the epipelagic zone...; material: water... | reverse complement strand
TGAAACTGATAGCTTCTTTACAACCACCACTTACATTGGAGCTGTGAAGGATTCTACAGACACTTGGTACAAAGATTGGACTGTGCCTGGGAGCTTGGATTAATAACTATTAGTAATCATCGGAGTTACAAATGAAAAATAAAACTAAACTTAACAAAGGTTTTAGGGCTCTTGCATTACCAGTAGTTGCTTTATCCTTGAGCATACAAGCTCAAGAGCTAGAGGAAGTGGTGGTCAGTGGATCCTTTATTCCTGATGAAAAAAGAGATACGGCCGAAATCAATGTTGTCCTTGATAGCTCAGATATCGAGAGAACAGGCGATGATAATATTGCGGTTGCATTAACTAGGCTTACAGGTTTAAGTTTGGTTAGAGGTAAATATGTTTATGTAAGAGGTTTGGGTGAAAGATACTCTTCCGCTACTCTTAACGGCTCATCTTTGCCCAGTCCAGAACCTTTAAAAAGGGTCGTACCTTTAGATATTTTTCCAACGGCAGCTATTGAATCTGCCTTAGTGCAAAAAACTTATTCAGCTGAAATGGCAGGTGAGTTTGGTGGAGGCATGATAGCCATCAAAACTAAAGCGGTACCTTTAGAAAGGGTTTTATCATTGTCATTTTCTTCTGGTTACAATGATGCTACTTCTTTGTCTGATGGTCTTTTGTATGATGGTGGTGGAGATGATGATTTCGGTTACGATGACGGAACCAGAAATTATCCAGCCCTTTTAGGTCAAAGCATTGCTTCAGGCACTAAAGTTGATAGATCTAATTATGCAACTTATGAACTTGCAAATTTTGGACGTGAATTTGAAAACTCAAAACTGTGGGTCATTCAAGAAGGTGACGTTCCAGTTAACAATTCATTTAACTTTACTTATGGTAATGAGTTAGACTGGGATTTAAATTCTGCTCTTGGCCTTAATTCAGCAAAGGCAGGTGTATTCTTTACTGCTGGCATGAAAAGTGATTGGCAAACCCAAGAAGGCTTAAGACAAACCGGTGATTTGCAAGCTCAAGCAGGAGGTGGGGCCGACGTTATCCTTGCTGAAAATAAGCAAACTAAGTCAACATCTAACGATGTTAGCACCTATGCAATGGGTGTGTTTGGTATAGAGACTGATGCCACTGAGCTCAAATACACTGGTTTATATATTCATAAAGGAACAAAAAAAGCCAGAATCATTTATGGATTTGATCCTAGTGATGCTCAAGATATAAGAGAAGATTACCTCGCTTTTTTTGAGAGATCACTATTAAATCATCAATTAAATTATTCTCAACTGTTTGATAACGGCTCCACTCTTGATGTAAGACTTGCCGAAGGTAAAGCAACCAGAGATGCTCCATATGAAAGGGAAATATTTTATCAAGATTCATCAGGCGTTGTAGGTACCTCAACTCCTGATTCTTGGTTGTACGACGTGAATACTGGTAAAAATCAAACTCAGTTTAGCAGTGTCGATGATAATGATTTTAATTTCGGATTAGATGTCTCTATCCCATTGGAATTAGAAACAATGGATATTGAGCTTAAAGCTGGTATTGATTATAGAGATAATAATCGTGATGCTGAAGTTAGAAGTTTCAGATTTAGTCCTGCCGGTGGCCCGCTTCCAGCAGAAGCTCTAAGCCAAAGAGCTGATTATATTTTTGCAGATCAGAACTTTGATCCAAATAGGTTACTTGTAATTGAGAATACTGCATCATCTTCGCCTGCTGGCTATGAGGGTATGTTGGAGACTTCAGCTGCATATATTTCAATGGATGCCTTGCTCTCTGAACAAGTTAGATTGTCAGCTGGCGTAAGACAAGAAAACGGCAAACAAGAGATTAATACTTATGATTTATTTACTGGTAAAGATAGCATAGTAGAAAAAACTCTTGATGAGGATTATGCACTTCCAGCTTTTACATTGACTTATCTTCCTGATGGCTCAGAAAATCTTCAAATTAGACTTGGTGTTTCTAAAACGATCGCAAGGCCTACATTTAGAGAATTATCGCCAACCTTATTTATAGATCCAGATACTGATAGGGTTGTGGCCGGTTCTTTGTATTTAGAAAATTCAGAAATTGATAATATAGATCTTAGGGCTGAATATTACTTTGATCTTAACCAATTCCTAACGATCGGTGCTTTTTATAAAGAAATCGATAAGCCTATTGAAGAAACTGTTAATGAAATTGGTGACTTAATAGTTACAACTTTTCAAAATGTTCCAAAAGCAGAGCTTTCGGGTTTTGAATTTGAGTATGAGAGAATCTTTGATGGTTTTGAGTCAGTCTGGGCTTCTTCAAAAGAATTCATGTTAAAAGTTAATTATACTTTTACAGATTCAGAAATTATTATTGGCAGTGGTGATACTTATATTAATTCTGGTGGGGTCGTTACATCTGCAGCCTCACTCTTAGCCAATGGCAGAGATCCCAGGCTCCAGGGCCAAGCAGAGAATATATTCAATCTTCAATTTGGCTATGATGATTATTCAGTTAATTCTCAAGCCACTGTGATTGTTAATTATGTTGATGATAGGGTTAGAGCTAGAGGTTTGGATGTTCTTCCAGATATTATTGAGCAAATCCCACTAACGATTGATTTTGTCTATAGCAGAGAGATGGAGCTTGATTCATCTATGCTAAAGATTTCATTAGAAGTAAGGAACCTTTTAAATGAAGAGTACGAGGCAACAATGGCAAATTCAAATATTTTCTATGATCAATACGAATTAGGGACCTCAATTTCTCTTGGATTTAAACTGAATTTTTAAATCTTAAATTAGAAAAATAAATGAGCTACACTATGTAGCTCATTTTATTTATATGAATATAAATTATCTCTTTATTAAAAAAGCCTTTATTTGTCTAGCGGCTTTATTAGCGGGGTATGTCCTATATTTACTAATTTTATCCTTTGTATCTCGACCTGATGAAATGAATATAGATTTCAGCCCCATTGATGGATCCGCTCAATTCAGCTCTAGTATTGAAGTGAGTCAAATAGAATCGAGACCATCGTCAAATTTTGAATACAAAGTTGTAGGATTCAGAGCTAGCTCTTCAAGAGCTTCAGTAATTGTTGAAAGAAATAACCAAACCTTTGTTGTGCAACAGGGCGCATTATTGGAAAATAAATATAAATTACTCAGTGTGAACAGTGAATATGCTACATTTGAATATAATGGAAATATTTTCCAGCTAAGCACAATTTTAACAGTAGATAATTAAAGTGATGAAAAAAATTAAATCCATAATTTTTATTCCTTTTATTCTTTTATCTATCCAATCTCACGCACAAGAAACTTTCTTACTTAATTACCAAGATGTTGATATAGCAAAAGTTACCCAAGATATTTCTAAATTTTCTAAAAAAACTTTGATACTTGATCCGAGAGTCAAAGGTAGGATTTCAATCTTTTCCGATTCAATTCTCTCGGCCGAGCAAGTGTGGGATGTATATTTAAGAACGATTCAGGTGCACGGCTTTGCAGCTCTTTCAGATGGTGGGGTGGTTAGAATTGTTCCTGAAAATGAGGCAACCAGAGATTCAACTGAGTCTCTTAGTCAGTCTTCAATAGAAACAAAAATATTTACTTTAAAAAATAGAGCGGCAGGAGAAATTCTCAGTCAAATTAAACCTATTACTGGAAGGCAATCTCACCTTTCGAGCATTCCATCCATTAACTCAATTCTTTTGGTTGATAAAAAATCAAACATTGAAAGGATTGCTCAACTGCTTGAGAAAATTGATCAGAATGATAGTGCAGCGATTAAGATTATTAAGTTAAATAATCTTTCGTCAGTTGAAGCGGTAAGGATTCTTGATCGATTAAAAGCGCAAAATAACCCAACTATAAACAACTTTATAGCTGTACCTTTCACCCCATCAAATTCAGTAATTCTATCAGCAGATCAGGTAGTTACCAATAATATTACTGAAACTCTGAATGCGTTGGATAAAGATGCTTTAACTGGAGGCTCGATCGCTGTTTTGTATCTTAAATATGCAAAAGCAGAAGAAGTTGCCACTATTATTAACACTGTCTCATCTAGGTTTGCAGGCGATGATAATGAAAAACCAATTGTTACCCATCATCGTGAAACTAATTCATTGATTGTCTCTTCAGAAGAAACAAATCTTGAGGTCATTCGCAATTTGGTATCTAAATTAGATATTAGGAGAGCACAGGTGCTTGTAGAAGCAATCATTGTTGAGCTGTCTGAAACAGCTGCAAAGAGTTTGGGCGTTGAGACAATTTTTGCTGGCGCACAAGATGGCAATGTTCCCGTTGGTATTACCAGATTCCAAAATGGATCGAATCCTGATTTAGTTGCCTTGGCAGGATCATTGATTGAAGATGGTGAAAATGCTACTTTGAGTAATGTTGCATCCTCCTCATTGTTGCAGTCCTCTGGCTTGGTTTCAGGGTTTGGAGATTTAAGCGGTGGAGATAGTTTTGCTGGCATCATAAATGCAGTCGCTGACGACCAAAATTCAGATATCCTTTCAACGCATACAGTTATTGCAATGGATAATGAGCCTGCAAATTTAGTTATAGGCCAAGAGATACCAATTACAACTGGCGAGAGCCTTGGTTCAAATAATGCCAATCCTTTTAGAACTACTTCACGTCAAGAAGTTGGTATAAAACTTTCTATCACGCCACAAATTAATGAAGGCAATTCTGTAATTTTAGAGATAAAACAAGAAGTTTCTGGTGTGGTTGGCCCCTTAACAGGAACAGCGGATCTTATTACAAATAAAAGAAGCATCGAAACAACTGTTTTGGTAGATAACAATCAAATGATAGTTTTAGGAGGTTTAAACGAAGATGATCTTCAGGAAAGCGTCTCTAAAGTTCCTCTGCTTGGCTCCATTCCAGTTTTTGGGAGACTCTTTAGCTCATCTGCTGAATCTAGGGTGCAAAGAAATCTAATGGTATTTTTAAGACCTACAATATTAATGGATTCAGCTGATGTTACTTCTCTTTCAGGAGAAAAATACAATTATATCAATGCTGAAAAAATCATAGGATCATCCAATAAAGATATTTTAGATCTCACTCAATAGTATATGACGAAGAATCAGGCTGTTACCCCAAAGAGTCCCTTACTGCCTTATGAATTTGCAAAAACTCAAAGAGTCATAGCGTTTAAAAAAGATCAACAAGCTCAAGTTATATCAGAGCAACCCCTTTCAAAAGATCTATTTCAAGAGCTCTATCGCTTTCTGACTAATCATTTTAAATCTGAGACATGCTCGCCAACCGAATTTGATCAACTGTTAACAGAGTATTATTCCGCTGATGATGACGGTGCATTGGGTAGTACGAGTCTTTCGGAGGACTTTGATTTGCAATCATTCGCAAATACATTGGCTCCTACTGAGGATTTATTAAGTGGAGCAAATGATGCTCCAATTATCAAACTTATCAATGGAGTAATTAGCCAAGCCATCAAAGAGAGGGCATCAGATATACATTTTGAACCTTATGAAGAAAACTTTATTATCAGGTATAGAGTTGATGGAATTTTGCAACAAGTCTTGACTCATGATTCAAGGCTTTCAGCGCCTATAATTTCGCGCTTAAAAATTATTGCTCGTTTGGATATTGCTGAAAGAAGAAAGCCTCAGGATGGCAGAGTATCCCTATCATTGGGCGCAAAAAAAATTGATGTTCGAGTTTCAACATTGCCATCATCTTATGGTGAAAGAGTTGTTTTAAGGTTATTGGATAAACAGGCGGCGCAAATCAATGTTGGTGATTTGGGTTTGCCAAACTCTATCTTAAGAAACTATAAAAATGCTTTGCAACTTTCAGAAGGTATTATCTTAGTTACCGGCCCAACCGGCTCTGGAAAAACTACAACATTATATTCAGGCCTTCGACATATAAGTGATACTTCACAAAACATCCTTACTGTTGAGGATCCTATTGAATACACTCTGCCAGGAATTGGTCAAACTCAAGTTAATAATAAAGCTGGATATGATTTTGCTTCAGGTCTAAGATCAATTCTGCGTCAAGATCCTGATATAGTCATGGTAGGAGAAATTAGAGATATTGAAACTGCTAAAATTGCTATTCAAGCAAGTTTAACAGGACATTTAGTTCTCTCTACCATTCATACCAACAGTGCTATTGGCGCTATTGCTAGATTGAGGGACATGGGTATTGAGTCATATCTTTTAGCATCAAGTTTACGAGTGGTTATCGCTCAAAGACTTGTTCGAAGACTGTGTGAAGATTGCAAAACCCCCGTTAAGCCGTCAGCTACAATTCAAAAAGAGTTTCAACTTGATAAAAATGAAAATATTTATCAGGCCGTTGGATGTACAAACTGCAATCACACAGGCTTCAAAGGCAGGATTGCTCTTGCCGAGTGCATTAATATCTCTGATGAATTAAAAGCTCTGATACATGACGAAGCCTCTGAGGCAAAGTTAGCTGAATCAGCTTTTAAAAAAAACCTATCCTTAGACTTATCCTCGTCACAACTTTTACGTGACGGTTTAACTTCATATGAGGAGCTTTTAAGAGCTCAAAACCATCAAGATGCCAACTTATAAATACATTGCAATCAATGAATCTGGAAAAAAAGTTAATGGGATTTTAAGCTCTGAATCAGAACGTGCTGCGAGACAGCAAATCAAAGCATCAAACTTAACACCATTATCTTTAGGTAAAACTAATAGAAATCATTTTTTAAAGGTTAGGGTATCCCAAAAGCAATTACTGTTTGCTACTAGACAAATTGCAACTTTACTTGATTCTAGTATATCCATTGATGAAACTTTAAAATCTATTGCTCTTGAGGTTGAAGATAAGTCTCTTTCTACAGCATTGCATGCAGTAAGAGATGAGATTCTTCAAGGGTCTAGAATTGCTGAAGCAATGTCCTCGCATCCATCCATCTTCAATGAAACCTATAGATCGCTTGTTGCAGCTGGAGATGCTGCAGGGAACCTGCATATTGCTTTTAGCAATCTTGCAGATTATCTTGAAGAATCTGCATTGGTAAGGCAGCAAGTCATTTCAGCATTAGCATATCCTGTGATTTTAATGGTCTTTTCAGTGGGAGTGGTTTTTGCTCTCTTAACATTTGTCATGCCTCAAGTTGTTGATCAATTTGTTCGTGCAGGCACACAACTACCAACTTTGACAGCAGTCTTAATGGGCGTATCAAATTATTCTGTATTAATTCTTCTATCATTTTTTTTGCTGATTTTAGGCGGTTTTTTTTATTACAAACATCTCATTCAAAATGATCAAAAAGCAATCACAATTCATAGAAGATTTTTAAAAATCCCTCTTATTGGCACATTTATATTAAATGCAGAGGTTGAGCGTTTTTCAAGAGTGATGCATCTGATGATGAAGTCAGGTTTAAACTTGGATGTTTCTATGCAGCAAGCCAGCGTTGTCATAGGCAACAAATACATCGCTAAATCTGTTAAAGATGCCAGGGTTGAGTTGGTTGAGGGCAAAGACTTCATTCAATCACTCAGAGAGGCCAGTATTTTCCCTTCCTTATTTTTACAACTTCTTTCAAGTGGCTATAAGTCAGGAAATTTAACATTCATGTTTGAAAAAGTAGCACAATATATGAAAGGGGAAATAGAAAGCAAAAGATCAACTGTTTTATCTTTGCTTGAACCTTTGGTTATAATTTTTGGTGGCGGTATTATTTTATTAATTGTTTTAGCAATTTTATTACCCATCATGCAGATGAACAGCATGGCTTTAGGATAGATATGAAAAAAAACAAACCTGGTTTTACGTTAATTGAGCTTATGGCCGTGATAGTCATATTGGGTATTTTAGCCACTATCGTTGCTGTCAATGTCTCACCCTTTTTGCAAAGAGCCAATCTTGAAAAGATGCGCGCAGATCTCTCTCAAATTGAGAAAGCCCTTGAGTTATATAAATTTAACGAGCTAACATACCCCTCAACAGATCAGGGACTTCAAGCATTAATAACCCCCCACAATGAGCTTAAACGTCCTTACTTGTATCCTGAGAATGGGTATATCAATACAACTCCTTTAGATCCATGGGGTCGAGAATATTTATATATTCAACCAGGTCAAAAAACTAAAAAATATGATCTTTATAGTCTTGGTGCAGATGGTTTAGAGGGCGGCTTTGGAGACGATGCCGATATAGGTAATTGGATTTCAGAAAACTAAATTTATCTCAAGGCTTCACTCTTTTAGAACTTTTAGTTGTTTTAATTTTAATGGGCCTTATTTCAACTGTCATTATTACCAATACATCTTTTGTTGATAGGTACCAATCCGATCAAGTGGAGCCCTATAAAGAATTTCTTAACTTTCTTTCTGAAGAAAGCGCCTTAACTAAAAAAACTCTTGCATGGTTCATTGGAGAGAATACTCAAACTATTTATACTCTAAAAAAAAATGAGTGGCAATTGCAGGATTTTGATTCTTCGTACTTCCCAAATATAAGCAATCAAACTCTTTTTAAAGATGCTCGCGGTCAGACACTCTTATTTTCAGATGAAACTAAATTACCTTTTTTAATTTTTTATCCATCTGGTCAATCTTCAGGCGGCGAAATCCATTTTAATGAAGATAACTCAGGAAGAGTGATCATCATAGATGCCTTTGGTAAAGTCATAGACTCTAAAAATAATTATGTTTCTTCAAAAGGGCTTTAGTCTTCTAGAGGTTGGTGTAGCTCTGCTAATTCTTGGCTTGGCAGTCACCTCTATCTTTCAATTTATTTCATCGACTACGTTGTCTACTTTTAACTTGGAAGATAGAGCTTATGCAAGACAAATTGCCAACAATAGATTGGCGCTGGTCCAGACACTAGAGCCAATGATTGGAACTAATAAAAGAGATGGTCAAATAGATTTTGGTGGAAAAACTTTTTTTTGGTCGGAAAGAATCAATCAAAGTTCTGATCGGATGAATGAAATTAGAATTTTAGTTGGCAAAAATCAGCAAGCAACATTATATGAATTGAGAGTATTCATTGAAAAAAAATAAGGACCACAAAAAAGGCTTTACTCTAATTGAAGTATTGATATCTATTGTCATTTTGAGCCTCATAGCAGTCATCACATCAAACTTTTTAAAATCTTCAATTCAATCAAGGGATTTAGTGTCAGGAAAATCTCAAGCTATTTATGAATTTAATTTACTGACCAGCACTCTAACTAGCGATCTAATCAATGCAGCAAACATTCCTTTAATAAATTTTAGAGGTGATATGGAAGAGGCTACTTTTATCGGTGATGCCAACTCTGATAGTTTTTCCTTTATAACCAAAGCCATTACTCAAGATATATCGTCCAAAGACCTAGTAAGGGTTGAATATGTTTTAGAAAATCAATCATTGTTGAGAAGGCAATATTATGCTGCCTCGCCTGCAAATCCCTTGGAATACATTGAAACTATGTTGTTTGAAGATATAGATAATTTTCAATTAGAATTTGCTGACAAAACTCGATGGTTTTATGCATGGCCTCAAGGGCCAATCACCCAAAGACAGATTCCTAACTTAATAAAAGTCTCAATAACCAACAATCAAGATGAATCATTTGTATGGATAGTAAACCCCAATATCAATACTGTCTATGAATAAGCCAGGCGTAGTATTGATTTCAACATTATTAATTGTGATGGTCATGGCTATTATCAGCATTCAGATCAGTAAAAATTTTTTTCTTTCCATTCAACGAGATTCATATATAGATTTTAAGAACCACAGTTTGCAACTCTTGTTGAGCTCAGAGAAAGAAGCCATTGCGTCTATCCAAAAAGAAATTAACTCCTCAAATGAGAAGTTAACGAATAAAGATCCAGTTCTTAATCAGAGCTATTTCTTTGCAAATGAATTAGCCACCATTCAAGTGGACGTTTCCGATGCCTCTAATTGTTTTAACCTAAATAGTATTTTTATTAAAACTGGTGATGGAGTTCAAATCAAAAAAGACAATAAAGAATGGTTAGAGCGTTTATTAAGATTAAAAGGTTTTGATACCCCGGAGACAGAATCATTTATTGATCAATTAATTGACTGGGTTGATCCTGATAATCAGCCATTAAATTTCGGTGCAGAAAACTATTTTTACATTGGGCCCTTATCTCCAATCAATCAATATACTCCTAAAAGATTATTGTCGAATCTTTCAGAGATCAAAAGTTTTCCTGTTTTAGATCAAATGGACTTTAACAAAATATCTAATAATTTATGTGTCTTACCAGGCATTTCAAATCAATTAATGAATGTCAACACATTAAATAATACTCATAAAAATTTAGTAGCATCATTTTTTGATGAAGAAAATTTAGAATTTATTGAAAGCCAGATATTAGATATTCCAGAAAATGGCTATGATTCTGCTAATGAATTTGCTAAGAAAATAACCCAATCTGTCTCTTGGCCATCACAGGTGCTAAGTATTAACTCAAAAACCTTGCTTATATCTACCAAAATATACAATCAAACTTATTCCAATCAACTGGATAGTCTTGTTATATTAGACAATTCTAATTCAGCAAAAGTTTTGAATAGAGATTTTAGCTTCTAATACATATGATCAATTACTTTATTAAATTTGACGATCTAAGCTTATCTACTGTTTTGCTTTTTACATATGACGAGGGTAGTACAAAGCAAGTTAAGAAATACAGTTTAATAGATGCAAAGGAAGCTCTACTTCCTGGCAATAATCTTTATATCATGATCCCTTCTGCACTGTTTGGATTCAAGGTCACTAAAAATGAGATTGGATTAAAAGGTGAAATTTTAAAAGCAAATATTTTTAGCGAGTCTGAGGATGGTCTTATCAGCAATGTTTCAGATCTAAAATTCTTTTCTCATCCTAGTATTAATCTAGCATCTTGGATCGATTGCAGTACCTATGATTCTATTGCCGAGCAATTTAATCAGTTTGAGGGAGATGTTTATTTTTATCCTGAACATTTTTTACTACCCGAGGGAAATAATTCTATTTACATAGCTGAAAATAGTTTCATATGTTCATTTCAAGATTTAACTGGTTTCAGCGGCTCCAATGATTCGCTAGAAGATTACCTTCAAATTTTGGTATCTGCTGGCTTAGATCTAAAAACATTACAAGTTTTAGGTGAATCAGAGCCAGTACTTTTAGATAAATTCAAAGATTTAAATTTTAAAAAAATACAATTTTCTGACTTTCATATTAGTTTTATAAACAGTCTTAAGTTTAGTAATGTAAATTTCTTTAAAAGAAAACTCTCATTTCACTATATCAAACAGAAACTGAAATTTAACTTTTTTGAATTCTGGGCTCTAAATATCTCAGTTCTCATATTTTTAATAGCACCATTAGTTATTTCCTACAATTTAAACTCATCTGTTGATACCTACAAACAAAGCACTGTAAAAATCTTTGAACAACTCAACCCAAATTTTAAAAGATTGGTTAATGCGCGTGCTCAGATTGATGATTTAACAAGAAATATTCCTCAGCAAAATAATATTTCGAAGCAAGATCTTGGCGTGTTGAATTACTTGGATGCATTCAAAGATGATTCAATTCAAAGGATTGCTATTAATCTTATAGATCAAGAAATTATTATTCAGTTGGAGGGGCTACCGCTTTTCAAATTAAATCTATTAAAACAAATATTGAAATCAGAAGAGCTCAATTTCATAGAATCTGATTTGATAGAAAAAGATAAAGCCTTCTTTGGTAACTTACGGGTGCAATATGAAAATTAGCATGCTAGCAGATTTTTGGAATGCTCGTGAGCGAAGAGAGAGATTTTTGCTTCTGACAGTTCTTGCAATTGTTGTATTGGTGTTATTAGGCGCATATTTTAACAAAACATATAGCTCTATTACTTATCAAAGCAAAGCTTTGGAGAGATCAAAAAATGATTATTACTATGTGTTTGAAAAAGCTAATAACGCTTTAACTTACCAAAATACGCAACAAATTATTAAACAGACATCTTCTGTCGAAGAGTTCATAAGCTCTCAAGCTCAATCAAGCAAAATTTCTAATCTTAAAATTCATGAAGATACTAATAAAAAGTCTTTCTCTTTCACTCAGCAAAGCATTGAAAATAGCGCTCAATTTTTAGAAAAAATTGCTAGCCATCCAAGTATATTAATTGACTCAATTGATGTTGAATTTTTGGACAATGGACATGAAATTATTTCTGTTTATAGAAGCTTATGAAATAGTAACTTTGCTTGAATATAGTTCGTGGAATAATTTAATAGCGATTGAATCTGAAATGCCCCATTTAGTGGATGTGATTGTTTGAATCTCTAGTCTCTCTGCAATAAATTTAAAAATGTGTAATGCATGATCGATAACATCAGCTCTATCTGGAGAAAATTCATATCTCCTTATTTTTTCCTCAGTATCGAGCTTCGACAACCTTTTTGATTTTTTAATAAATTCATTAAATGGCATTTCTTTTGATCCTTGGGAATTAAGAAACGATCTAATATTTCC
>ERZ802830.3796-NODE-3796-length-12490-cov-5.84696_pt1 | contig 12490 bp, 10 predicted proteins | sample MGYA00345654_ERZ802830 | MGnify/ENA primary metagenome ERZ802830 (study PRJEB30503, sample SAMEA104212375) | marine metagenome | biome: Westerlies Biome; feature: [SRF] surface water layer (ENVO:00010504) within the epipelagic zone...; material: water... | reverse complement strand
TATTAGTTGAAATTTCGTAATAGTTGCCTAAATTCAGACAAGATTATTGCAATCAGCAATAACACAAAAGAAGATATTATTAAGTTTTACGGAATACATCCTGACAAAATCGAAGTAATCTATCAATCCTGTAATCCAATATTTTATGAGAAAATTGAGGCGGAAGAGGATAAAAGTGTTTTCCAAAAGTATAACATTCCAAGTGAATACATATTATATGTTGGAAGTGTAGAAGAGCGCAAAAACCTTATGGGAATAATTGAGAGTTACCAGCATTTACAACCTGAATTTAGAATTCCTATCGTTATCATTGCGGGTCGAATAGAAAAGGGATACGCAAAGGGGGTGCATAATTTAATTAAGTCTTCTGGGCTTGAAAATAAAATACTCTGGATAACCGATCTTAAAGACAATTATAGCTTGCAAAGGATCTATCAAAAGTCCATGGTGCTTGTTTATCCATCATTTTACGAAGGTTTTGGATTACCGGTGGCAGAGGCATTGTTAAGCAATACACCCGTAATTACTTCTAATGTCTCTTCTCTGCCAGAGGCTGGTGGACCAAAGTCTTTTTATGTAAATCCAGATAATCCTGAAGAAATTGCATCTGCTATCACTCAAGTTCTTAGTAACTCGGAACTAAGAAAAACAATGACTGAGACTGGATATGAGTATGCCATTCAAAAATTTTCTTCGGACAGAGTTACAAAACAATTAGTTAGCTGTTATGAAAATATGCTAGACAACAAAAAATAAATACAATTAAAAAGGCGTTTATTAATACCCTTTAGTGCCCTAAATTCTCTACTGCCTGAACAGGCTCTGGTTATAGTTGTTTTTATCGGGTAGGTTTTAGTAAGAGGCAATAAGTCCATGTTTCCTTTATTAAAATGGGGTATTGCACGATATGCACTACTAAATGAGTGATTACTCATTATTTTAGAAACAAGCCGAAAAGCTAACTAAATTTTAGAGTTAAAGTGAAAATATTGAATAGCGTGAGAGTATTTGAATTAAAAAGCGAGAAATCAACAAACACTTCATAAACCCAAATTTAAATAGTTATGAGAAAAATAAAAATTGAAATTAAATGGGCCATTCTCTTCACCCTTATGGTTTTGTGTTGGATGTATTTAGAAAAGTGGGTAGGGTTACACAGCACTCATATTGATCAGCATGTTTACTACACCAACCTCTTTACCATTCCAGCTGTAGTTGTGATGGTATTGGCTTTAAAAGACAAAAAGAAAAATTTTTACGCTTCACAAATGACCTATGTGCAAGGCCTTGTTTCGGGAGTAGGACGATCGATTTTATGTAATAAATATGGCAAGAATAAAAGCGTATAATCAATCCGAAGATATAGATGTCCAGTCAAAAAGAAATATTCTTGTTCTCTGTGAAAAAAATGATTTGAAAACAATAAAAAATGTTCTTTATCAAATAAGATGCAATATTTTTCATGGAGAAAAAATCCCTGGAGATATAAATGATGACCGAATTGTGAAATCGATAAATCCTATTTTAGACCTAATAACTAAATATTTAGTAGATGAACAAGGAATTAAATAATCTGAAAAAGACTATTATAGGTATGAAAGAAATCCCTCAATCTGAACAAGTTTTTGCAGGTGCAAACTTGATTATTTCAGACAATAAAAATAGGATGAAAAAGGAACATGATATTATCGTTTTAACTGACAATCCTAAAGAATTGAGTTGGCTTGTATTCAAGCTAAAAGAAATATTCTCGAACGATATTGACTACATGAATAAGTATGCCTTTTATCCAGATATTGGCAATTTATTGAATTCAGCTATTTCAAAGGAATTGCAGTTAAAGGACCAACTGATTTACGTACTTGATAACATCGGTGAATTTAAAAAATAACTTTGCCTAACACAGTGTATATGCCATACCCTCCGGGATACGGCACATACACCAACCGTTGGGCTTAATTAAAAACAAATGAAAAAGGGATTTAACAAAGCTGTACTTCTTGATAAGCTAACTTGGATAATGGAAGACGCTGACGTAAAGAACCGACCATGTGTATTCCTGTTTATTACTTTTCCCGCCCTATGCTTTTTCTTGGGCTTTTCTTTTTAATTTGCAATAAATCGTTGGGATGGAGATCGTATTATTGATTTTATCGGCTTTGACCTTTGGGCTGCTGCTGTTTTTGTTGTTTAGAAAACAGGGAACCAGCGGAATGTCTGCCGAATTGCGGGAGTTGATCAAAGGGGAGTTTTACCAAAATCGAGAGGAGTTGACCAAAAACTTACGGGAAACCCGTTTGGAGATCACCCAAAGTATGGAACGCCTCAATGAGGTTTTGGCCAAAAAAGCCAAGGAAGATCGGGAGGAGTTACGGACTACTCTTAAGGATTTTCAGGAGTCTTTTTCTAAAAACGTTACTGCCTTTAATGAGTTGCAAAAACAAAACTTTGAACGCCTCAATCTAAAGCAAGACGAGTTGATCAAATCCACCGAGCTCAGGCTGGAAAAGATGCGGGAAACTGTGGACGAAAAGCTTCATAAAACCTTGGAAGATCGTTTGGGTAAATCTTTTGAAGTGGTCACCGAACAGTTGCTTAAAGTTCAAAAGGGACTGGGTGAAATGCAAACCTTGGCGGCGGGTGTTGGCGACCTAAAGAAGGTGTTGAGTAATGTCAAAACCAGTGGCGTTTTGGGAGAGATACAGTTGGGCAATATTTTAGAGCAAATCTTGGCTCCCGAACAATACGACGCCAATGTAAAAACCAAAAAAGGCTCGGATGCGTTGGTAGAATTTGCGATCAAACTACCAGGAAAAAGTCACAGCAGTGGCCCGGTCTATCTTCCAGTGGATGCCAAATTCCCTCAGGAGGACTATGCTCGATTGCAGTCGGCCTATGAGCTGGGTGATCCGTTGGCCATAGAAACTGCCCTTCGAGGCTTACTCAATTCGGTGAAAAAATTCGCCAAAGACATTTCGCAACGCTATATCGATCCACCGCATACCACCGATTTCGGAATCATGTTTTTACCTTTCGAGGGCTTGTATGCCGAGGTGACCCGTCACCCGGAGTTGATCGCCCAATTGCAACGGGAATACAAGATTATACTCACTGGCCCTACCACTGTGGCGGCCATGCTCAATAGTTTGCAAATGGGCTTTAAGACCTTGGCCATCCAAAAACGAAGTAGTGAGGTCTGGGAGGTTTTGGCAAGTGTCAAAAAGGAGTTTTCCAACTTTGGAACAGTCTTGGAAAAGGCTCAGCGAAAGATCAAAGAGGCAGACAACGAGATCGAAAAAATGGTAACGACCCGTACCCGAATGATGTTGTCCAAACTGCGGAAGGTGGAACAAATTGAACCTACCGAAAAGAAAGAGGAAAAAGAGGAAGACGACCTCTTTAAACTACAATAGCTATAGCCCTGCGACGATTTCTATATCAGGATGTTGGGCTTTAAAATCTGCAATGGCTTGGGGGGTAATGCGCGTATTCCAAAGGAACAACTTTTTGAGGCTTTGTATTTGTCCCAACGTTATCAGAGCGGCATCACTGACTTGGGTGCCATAGAGATTTAGTTCGCTGAGGTTTTCCAGGTTTTTCAGGGCTTCTATACCCTTGTTCGTAATCAATGGATTTTTTTGAATCTTAAGTCGGGTAAGGTTAGGAAAATCATTGAGGTAACTCAGGTGATCGTCCTTGAGCATACAGTCCATCAGGTTGAGCCAGACGATGTTTTTCTTGACTTTCTGAATGTTGATCAGGTCTTTTGTTTTGATCTCTTTTTTGGTGAATTTTAAATCCATAAAACTCTGTTCAGGATTTAGATAACGAAAAAAATATTTTTCTCCCTGAATAGAATTAAGCCTTTCGGGGGAGGGAGAGGCCAGTTTGAGGGTTTCCAGAAAGGTTTTTTCTTTTAGGTCAAGGCCGTATTGCATTTCGATCATGCGTTGGATTTTCGCGTCGTTTCGTACCGAGGTTACTGGTATTTGTTTTTCCGCACCATTATCGATCCACCATTCCAGCGTTGCGATTTGGTCGTAGCTGAGCGGAACTCCAGCTGGAGGCATGAACTTAGGGTGGTCGTGAGGGAAACTTACTCTTTTGTAGATCAAACTTTCGTAGGGCTTACCTTTTTTAATACCTGCACCACTATTTCCCCCTTTGACCATACTTTCAAAGGCGCTCATATTGAGTCTGCCATGTGCATGGTTTTGGTTGTGACAGGCCATACATTTTTCCTCCAAAATGGGGTGGATCAAATCTTCATAAACCATTAGGGAATCGGCTTTGGATCGTTTGGCTTCGGAGAGTTTTACTAACGATATTTCTTTTTCGATATAGGGAAGGTTTTCGAATAGGTAGTTTTGACCATGAGTCATCTCTCCACCAAAATGACCCGTAACCATCAACAGTATAATTGTGGTCAGGTTAAGCGAACGGTTAAAGGGTTTAGAAAATCGGAAGTTGATGTATCTCAGTACCCAGATGATAAAACTCAGGCTTACTAAAGCGATTCCACTCCAACGGTGAATGTTGATCTGTGATTCGAAATAGTAGCCATTATCTCCCAAAAACCAACCAAATAGAGCAGCCAAAAGTCCGGTGAAAAAGGTAAAGAACCAACCCATAGTGATGACTCGGTGTACGCTGTTATTTTTATTTCGCATAAAGACATCAATGGCGATGGTCAGTAGTATGATGCCGATGGGTAGGTGAACAATCAGAGGGTGGAGGCTGCCGAGGAAATCGAGGAATTCTGTAAGCATAGGTCTAGGCCAAAACTTCTTTAACCACATTGCCGTGTACGTCGGTCAATCGGTATCGTCTGCCTTGGAATTTAAAGGTTAATTTTTCGTGATCAATGCCGAGCAGGTGCATAAGTGTGGCCTGAAAATCGTGAACGTGAACGGGTCTTTCGGCGATGTTGTATCCAAAATCGTCGGTGGCACCAATGGTGATTCCTTTTTTGACGCCAGCCCCTGCCATGAATATGGTAAAACAACGCGGGTGATGGTCTCTACCGTAGTTGTCGGGTTTGAGCATCCCTTGGGAGTAATTGGTTCTGCCAAACTCACCTCCCCAGATGACCAAGGTGTCTTCTAATAAGCCTCTTTGTTTGAGGTCTTGAATCAGGGCAGCGGTGGCCTGATCGGTTTCTTTTGCCTGTTTTTTGATGTCCTTTGGCAGATTACCGTGTTGATCCCAACCGCGGTGATAGAGTTGAATGAATTTGACGTCTTTTTCAACCAATTTTCGGGCGAGTAAGCAGTTGGCAGCAAAGGTGCCAGGATTTTTACTGTCTTCACCATAGAGGTCAAAAATGTATTCGGGTTCATCGGATACGTCCATTACCTCAGGTACTGAAGTTTGCATACGGTAGGCCATTTCGTAGTTGGAAATTTTGGTTAAAATTTCGGGATCTCCAATATCGGCATGCTGAATGCGTTGCAATTTTTCAAGGGATTTGAGTTGTTCCTCTCTGATGCCACTGCTAACGCCTGGTGGATTGTCGAGATAAAGAACAGCATCTTTTCCAGAGCGAAATTGCACCCCTTGGTGTTGGGAGGGGAGAAAGCCGTTGCCCCAAAGTCGGGAGTATAGGGGTTGACCGTTTTTGCCTTTGGTAACCAAAACGACAAATTCGGGTAGGTTTTTATTGTCGGTACCTAAACCATAGCTGAGCCAAGATCCGATGGAAGGTCGCCCAGGAAGTTCCGATCCGGTTTGAATCATAGTCATGGCCGGGTCATGATTGATGGCATCGGTGTACATGGATTTGATAAAGCAAAGATCATCGACGATTTTTGAAGTGTAGGGCATGAGTTCGCTCATCCACGCTCCGCTCTGTCCGTGTTGGTTGAACTGGAACAATGAACCAGCCATAGGGAATGAATTCTGTCCAGAGGACATACCAGTAAGCCGTTGCTCTCCGATGATGCTTTTGGGAACCTCTTTACCAAACATTTCATTGAGTTTGGGTTTGTAGTCAAAGAGATCCAACTGCGATGGGGCTCCACTTTGAAAGAGATAGATGACCCTTTTGGCTTTGGGAACAAAGTGGGGCAATTTCATTTTTTCACTGTCCAAAAGGTTTAAAAATTCGCTTTGACCGTAGGCATTTACGGGACTGATCATGGAGCCTAATGAAAGTGCTCCTAGCCCGAGGGAGGTTTTGGTTAGAAAGTCCCTACGGGAGTAGTTCTTGTTTTCGTGATGGTGATCGTTGCAGTGCATCTTATCGTTTGGTATAAGTTTCGTCGTGATTGAGTAGTGTATTGGCTACCATTGTCATGGCAGCGGTTTTTGCAATGTTAATGCTTTTATCTCTTGGTTTTTCACCTACGCTAATGACTCGATAGGCTTTGTCTCTGTTCTGTCTAAAATATTGGTATTGACTGTTGTAGAGATCGACCAATATTTCTAATTCATTTTCTCTGGGATGTCGAGCGGTGGCCAATCGGAATCCGTGACTGATTTGTTCTTCAAGGGTATTTTTACTATTGATGATACGTTCTGCAAAAACCCTAGATGCTTCAAAAAATTGTGGGTCATTGAGCAGGACAAGCGCTTGAAGTGGGGTTGAAGTCACCTCTCTTTTTACGGTACAAACCTCTCTGGAGGTGGCATCGAAAGTAACCATATTTGGGGGTGGTGAAGTTCGTCGTATAAAGGTATATAGCCCTCTTCTGTAAAGATCTTCTCCTTGGGATTCTTTGTATTCTAAAAGAAAGGCGGAGAAGTTATTTTTTTCTTTCCAAAGCCCCTTGGGTTGATAGGGCAGGACGCTTTCTCCTCCTATTTTGGGATTGAGCAATCCACTGATTTTAAGGGCATTGTCCCTTATGATTTCTGCGGGTAATCGGGCGGCATTGGCCCGCGCCAAAAGAAGATTTTCAGGATCTTTTTGATCGAGGGTTGGATTACTCACCGATTGCTGCTGGTAGGTTTGTGAAAGGACCATTTTTTTGATCAAAGCTTTTACATCCCAATTTTCACTGAAACTTATCGCTAACCAATCGAGCAATTCGGGATGGGAGGGCAATTGCCCTTGAACTCCAAAATCGTCGGGCGTGGCTACCAATCCTTTTCCAAAGATCATTTGCCAATATCGGTTTACAGCGACTCTGGCGGTAAGTGGGTTTTTGGGATCAAAAAGCCACTGGCTGAGACCCAATCGGTTTTTAGGTAAATCTTTGTCCATCGCAGGTAATGTCTCTGGCACTTTGGCTTCAACTGTATAAAGAGGTTCGCTGTAATTTCCACGGTTATAGAGGTAGGTAGGGCGAGCTTTGTCCATTTCACGCATGACCATGATTTCGGTTATTGGGGCATAGGTTTTTAGATATTCCTCGCGGTTTTCTTTGAGTTGTTTTTTCAGCTCAAGGATTTTGGAATCCTTTTCAACGAGGTGTTTTTGAATTACCGGCCATTTGATTTTTTCTTTTTCTTCCGAATTTTCAGAGTGAATCGATTGGACTTCAAAGGGGGTGAGTACTCCGTTGAAGAATTTCAATTCGTCGAGCTTGCCGAGGAATAATCCATAGTCTCCTAAGAAGCCTGAATAGGATCTTCCAATGATAATATCTCTTTTCCTTTCAACAAAACCTTTTTCAATGTCTGGTCTGGTCGGCTTAATGGTTTTGTAGAGGTTATCGATGACCCCTTCGGTTTGAATTTCTTTACCATTTCGGTATAATTTAACCCCTTCTGTTTTTCCACTCCCGTCCACAGTAAGGGTAAGGTGGTGCCAGATATTGAGTTTTAGGGAGTCCACCGATCTTACATGGATGAGGTTGGAGGGAGCTACATTGATAAGGCGAAGGTTGACTCTATTTTGGTCGTCTAGATAATATTCCCATCCTCGCCAAAGGGAATTTTTCTCACCGGTATTAGCCATTAGTGTTTGGGACTGTCCTTTTTTTCTTTTGTCGGTGCTCATCCAAATGGAGAGGGAGAAGGGGTCGGTCCATTCGAGACTTGGAATAATTTTATCAGTGATATTTAGGTGATCGTAGTCTTGACTGAATTGAAAGGAATTGCCTTTAACACCAGGGACGATCTCGGGCATTTGATCAAATCCGCCATAGAAATCTTTATTGCCGTCCACACTATGTCTGCCTTTTTTGATTTTGGCCATTTTTTCGAAAGCACCATGAAGGACCAACTCAGGTTTGGCTTTGGTTTTTGACGCCAGTTCCTCAGAATACTGATATATTTCTTGTAAATTTTCACTTGTGATGGCGATGTCTTTTTTGATTTTAGTCAGTCCCTCATTGAGTTGGTCTAATTTAGCTTGGGTTTCATGATCAGTCAGTGCCAATAGGGGTCCAAAGTCTCCATCATCGCCAGTCATACCCAGTTCTCTGATGCTGTTAAAAAAAGCGGTAAGCTGGAAATAATCTTTTTGAGAAATGGGATCAAATTTATGATCGTGGCATTTTGCACAGGCTACTGTGAGTCCCAGAAAAGCGGTGGAAAGGGTTTCGGTACGGTCAAAAACATAATGTAAACGCCATTCTTCGTCGATGACCCCTCCTTCTGCGGTCATGGGACTGTTTCTATTGAAAGCGGTAGCGAGCTTTTGTTCTTGGGTGGCTTCGGGGAGGAGATCTCCTGCCAGTTGCCAGGTCACGAATTGGTCGTAGGGCATGTTCTCTTTAAAGGCTTTGAGGACCCAATCTCTCCAAGGCCACATGGTTCTGACACCATCGGCATGCAAACCGTGGGAATCTGCATAGCGAGACAGGTCGAGCCAATCGAGGGTTAAGCGCTCTGCATAGGCATCGGTGCTGAGGAGTCGATCCACAAGACTTTCATAGGCATTATCACTTTTGTCATTAAGAAAGGTGTCTAGTTCCTTAATGGAGGGAGGCAATCCTGTCAAATCTAAAAAGAGCCTTCTGGCCAAAATGGATTTACTGGCTTTAGGAGAAAAATCTAAGCCTTCTTGTTCCAATCTGTTTTTGATAAATCCATCTATTGGATTATGGAAGGACTTGTCCTTTGTAATGGACTTTTTATTTTGAGGGGGGAGAAAGGCCCAGTGCTCTTTCCATTCTGCACCTTGCTCAATCCATTTAAAAATGATGGCTTTTTCTCTATTGGTCAAAGACAAGTTGGCTTCTGGTGGAGGCATGAGTAGATCGGGATCATCGTGAAGTATCCTACGAGCACCCTCACTTTTATATAAACTCCCAGGGCTGAAAGCTCTTTTACCACTTTCGAGTTTGGAAAATGCGATAGATTCTACATCCAGTCTTAGTCCTGCTTTTCGTGTTTTTTCGTCGGGTCCGTGGCATTGATAACATCGGTCTGAGAGTATGGGTTTGACGTGGTAATTGAAGTCGACCACTTCTGGTAAAGTACTGTATTCTTGAGTAATTTCAGTTGGAACTTCTAGTGAACAAGAGAGCAAAAGCCCTGCCACAAAAACTACAGCGAAAATCTTTTTCATAATCATCAAACGGGTTTGAACTGGTGTAAAATGGTCTGCACTAAGTTAATTAATTTTTATAATATACATATGGAACTTCTTCGGTAGGAAATTGAAGGAATTGCATAACTTCATATTCATTTTTAAAGGCATTATCGGGTCTGGGTTTTTCGGGTGAAAAAACTCGGAGTTGATCTGGACTTAGAATCTTTATAAAGTCCTCTTCAAAATTATTTTCTTTTGTAGTCTTGTCGAGATCGAGTTTTAGGTGTTTTGAGAAAAAAGCATAAGCGGCGATTCTTTTGGAATATCCATAATCGTGTTTTTCATTGGGTAGGTGAACATTTTCAACGCTATTGCTTTTTCCCATGACTTGATAAACTTTTTGGATGTAGGGAAATTCAACTTTAGGAGTATTCCGAGTCCAATCGTCGCCGTTGGAGACTAAAAGCATTGGACGAGGGGTGGCTAGGGCAGCGATCTCAACATTATTGGTTTGTAAATTGGCCGTTTTGTGAACGGGCATTCCACTCTCGCAAGCGCAGCCTCCAAAAAAATGGGCGGAGACTTGTACCACAGGTACAGATACTTTGATCCTTTGATCGATGGCAGTGAGGATAAAGGTTTGTGTGCCTCCACCAGAGCCACCAGTCATACCGATTCTTTGTGAATCCACATCGGGAAGGCTAAGTAAATAGTCCAGTACGCGCTTACTATTCCAAGTTTGTAATAAAAGACTGATGGGCATTTTGTGTCTGATTTGATGGCTTTCACCAAATCCCACCATGTCGTAGGCAAAAACGATGGCGCCTTTGCTGGCCAAATAGGCACTGCGATATTGGGCATCTTCTTTGAATCGCTTGTCATCAAGATGTGCGTGGGGGCTCAAAATAGCGGCATATTGTTTTTGCTTTTGAAGGGGACGGTAAAGGTTACCAGTAACATAAAACCCTGGAAAGCTTTCTAAAGCAATATTTTCTACCGTATAGCCATCCATTGTTTTTTTGGAGTGTTTGATGACCTTGATTTTGCCGTCGTATATGGAAATTTTATCCCATTGCATTCCAGCCAAGAGGTTTTCTCTGATGGCTTTTGCCCTTTTTCCCCATGATTGGGTAGTATCCCAAAGATTTGAAAACTCATCTAATTTCGTTTTGCCTTCTTCTTCTGTCCAGAAGCGACCGTTACAAACTCTTTCATCGGTCACATATTTAGTGCCTTGATCGGTTTCAATTTTAAAACCTTGGGAAAAGAGGATCTTGGTGGTGAGTAGTACCAAGCTGATCCAATTTTTTGAAAAGGATTTCATCTGTTGATGATTTAAATAAAAGTACAAGTTAGAAAACCTATGAGAATAAACGTAAAAATCCTTGAACTGATTAAGTATTTCAAGTTACGAGCGTATTACATTTTTTTTAAAATACTCTGAAAGGAAATAATATGATAGAAAATATATCTGATGAGCAAGCAAGACACATGGTAGATATTCTAAAAAAGAAATCAAAACTGATTAAAAACTTCTACCATAAGATTGAGAAGGATAGATTGTCAAGAGATAAACAAACTTATAAAAGAAAACTAAGAGAGCTATTAGAAAAAGAGGAGATAAAAGTATATAGAAAAGAAGATTATTCACACAGTATGGTAGCATCAATGGAGGATAAGCTCATCAAGAATAGTCTGGAAAAGTCAGGCAAAAACTTGCAAATCTAAACGGTTTTTCTGTTGAAACAGGGGTTTGGCATATGATATTTAGTCCATTAGCTGTTGGTTTATTTGCTTGGAACTACTATGAAAAGGCAATGGGTAAAAATAGACAAGCATATAACAAAAACCCCGAAAACTAAGGTTTTCAGGGATTTTAAGTGGTACCTCCAGGAATCGAACCAATACATTAAAATATTGATTATCAAGAAATTATATATTTTTTGTGTTCATTTTTAGAACAAAATAGTCCCATTTGAGAACACCAAGTGTTCACTTTTAAGAACATGTTTTTATGGAGAACATTTAGAATATTTTCACCTTGCAATTTTATAATATTTTAAATAGATTGTTCAAGTGAAACTCTCCATTGACAAAATAACCCCCCACCCAAAGAATAGAGAAATCTACTCACTCTCTGATTTGGATGATTTGAAGAGTTCACTTCAAACAGTTGGTTTACTTCAACCCCTAATCCTTAATCAGTTAAATCAGATTCTTTCAGGTCACCGAAGATTTGAGTGTATCAAAGAGTTAGGTTGGGAAGAGGTTGAGGTGGATATTAAGGAGGTTGATGATGAAGAAACCGAACTATACCTCGTTCACTTCAACAAACAACGAATCAAGACCACTCAAGAAGTTCTGAGAGAGTATGATGTGATTGAGAGGTTTTACGAAAACAAAAGAGGAAAGTTTAAGAATGTTCGGACGAACAATCTTGAAAAAGGGTATAATCGAAGAGATAAGATTGCAGAAGAGTTAGGTGTAAAGTCTTCTCAACTCGGTAAACTTCTATTCATTAGAAAGCACAACGAAGACCATATTGAACTCATTGATAAAGGAATCCTAACCATCAATCAATCGTATCTTCAGATTCAAAGGGAAACCAAAGAGAAAGAGAGTAGAGAAGGATTAGATAGGAACGATTCCACCTCATCGGTTACCAAATCTAAATGGAGGTTTTATCAGAAATCATCCCATGATATGTCTGAACTCAAAGATGGAGAAGTTCAAACCATCTTCACTTCACCTCCCTATTGGAATAAAAGAACCTATTTAGAGGGAGGTGGGTTAGGAAATGAACCCAATCCTCATGAGTTTGTAGAAAACCTCTCAAATCACCTTAAAGAGTGTTACAGGGTGTTGAATGAAAGAGGTTCATTCTTTCTAAACATTGGAGATACCTTTTTAAACGGATGTCTTCAAAACATTCCATTCAAAGTTTCAGAAAGTTTGAAAGAACAAGGTTGGATACTAAGGAATACCATCATTTGGTCAAAAACCAACCCAAAACCTTCCTCGTCAAAATCCAACCTTACTCCATCTTATGAATACATCTTTCACTTTGTG
>ERZ802830.3792-NODE-3792-length-12497-cov-22.1828_pt1 | contig 12497 bp, 12 predicted proteins | sample MGYA00345654_ERZ802830 | MGnify/ENA primary metagenome ERZ802830 (study PRJEB30503, sample SAMEA104212375) | marine metagenome | biome: Westerlies Biome; feature: [SRF] surface water layer (ENVO:00010504) within the epipelagic zone...; material: water... | reverse complement strand
GATATGTTTATGTTGCTTGATGAAGCCAATAAAAAAGATGCCTTCCTTATTACAACTGAAAAAGATCATACTAGAATTCCATCTGAGTTTAAAAGTTCAGTAGGTATAATTCATGGAAAAATTATTTCAGAAAATCAAATGCAATTAGCTAATGAAATTGAAAAATATATTTAAATAATGAAATTATATTTTGAATATATAGCTTATTTACTAATTCGTAATATACTTAAATTATTTAGCTTTAATGCTGCTTCATCTATAGGAGGGTTTTTATTAAAAAATTTAGGAAAATATTCAAAGTATAAAAATATAATATCTAGCAATGTTTCCCTGTTGAAACTTAATACCTCTAGGATAACTGATGAAAACTTAGATCAAACCGGAAGGGTTTTTTTTGAATTTTTTAATTTAAATAAATTTAATTGGAAAAATATAGTCGTAAAAAATCAATATTATTTAGATTTTATTCAAAGATATAAAGGATCTAAGATATTTATTTCAGCTCATATTGGTAATTGGGAAATTACAAGAAACTACCTTTTAAATGAGGGCTTTATTCTTCACTCAATATATAGGCAGGCAAATAACCGAATGATAGATGGTTATATTCAAAAAAATAGACAAAGAGAAAATGCATATTTTTATAAAAAAGGATCTGATAGTGCAAAGAATATGATCAAAGTTCTTAAAAATGGAGGGGATTTAGCTTTACTTGTTGACCAAAGAGATAGCAGTGGGCCTTTGATTAATTTTTTTAATAAGAAAGCATATGCATCTGAAGGTTTTGCTAACCTAGCATTGAAATATCAAACTATGATTTGTCCAGTTTACTCTATAAGGAATAAAGATGGATCATTTCAATTAATATTTGAAAAACCATTAGAGTTTAATGAATATCAAAACTTAACACCTAAAGATTTAGTTCAAAAAGTGTACATAGAATATTTTGAAAGTTGGATCAATAAAAATCCAGAACAATGGCTTTGGTCTCATGAAAGATGGAAGATTTAATACTATTTTTTAATAAGTATTTTTCCATCATTCATAATCACGCTAAATTGATTAAGGCTCTTTAAAGATTTGATACTTTTAATTAAATTTTTGTCTTTTTTGATTATTGCATAACCTTTTTTTAAATTTTTATCAACTGAGGAGCTACTAATGATTCTTTGTAAAAGTGAAACATTTTTACTTAAAAATTTTAATTTATTTAAAATAGACATTTTATTGTTTTTTTTTATTGAATTTATTTTATTTTCAAATGTTAGAATTTTTTGTTTAGGACTAAAATCATTTATTTTAATTATTTCTTTGTAGATAAAGTCTTTTTTAGAAATAAAAAAATTATTTATAATTTTAAGATTAGTATTTAAATTATTATTGATCTTTTTTTCAGTTTCATAAATCCTACTAGATAAAATACTCATTGATGATTGAAATTTTATTATAAAAAGCTCTGGGTCTCTTATTTTTTTTTTTAACAACTCTATTAAAGTTATTTTTTTATCATTTAAGTAAGTGGTGATTTGTTCTTGGTTAGGAACAGCTAATTCTGCTGCAGCTGTTGGTGTTGGGGCCCTTAAATCACATACCAGATCTAAGAGCGTGTAGTCAGTTTCATGTCCAATTGCAGAAATTGAGGGTATTTTTAAATCAAATACTCTTTTAATAAGATCAATTTCATTGAAAGGCATCATTTCCTCTAATGAACCACCTCCTCTTGCAAAAATTATTAAATCTGGTTTTTTATCATTACTTATGTCTTCAATAAGATCTAAATACTCAATTGTCTCAATATGGCTATTCTTTCCTTGGACCGGAATTGGGTATAATAAGATTTGGGTAAGAGGAAATCTATCCTTAATTCTATGAATTATGTCATGTATTACTGAACCTGAAGATGATGTTAGTACCCCAATTCGTTTTGGATATTTTGGCAAACTTATTTTATTCTTCTCATCAAAATACCCTTTATTTGTTAATTCTTTTTTTCTTTCTTCAATGAGTTTTAATATTGAACCATCACCGCTATACTCTACTTGATCTACTATGAGTTGATATACCGATCTTCCAAACTTAGAATATGAAGTAACTCTCCCATAAAAGTTGTACTCAGTTCCTTCTTCGATTTTCAAATCTAATCTTTCAAAACTACCCTTCCAACAAATACATGAAATAACTTCATCGTTCTCCTTAATAGAAAAATATACATGACCAGAATTAGCAATAGTGACTGGACCTGACTCACCAACTAATTTTATATAATCAAAGTTTTTTTCTAATAAATCTTTTATAGATCTATTAAGTTGTGTTACTGTGAATTCTTGAATATTATTCATTTTGTTATTATATCAATTTTTAAAAATAAATGAATGTCATAGTAATTGGTTCAGGAGCTAGAGAGCACGCCCTTTGTAGATTGATTGGGAGATCTTATCTATGCGAAAAACTTTACTGCTTTCCTGGAAACTATGGAATTAGTCAAATAGCAGAATGTAAAAATATATCAGATACTCAAGACATTATAAAAGAATGCCAAAAAATTAAACCGGATTTAGTGGTTATTGGTCCAGAAGATTATTTATCAAAAAATCTTGCTGGGGAGCTAAGAAATTTAAATATTAATGTTTTTGGACCTAACAATGAAGGGGCAAATTTAGAGTCTTCTAAAGAGTTTATGAAAGAATTTTGCAAGTCACATGATATTCCAACTGCAAAATCTAATACTTTTTTAGATTTTGACTCGGCCAAAGATTATTTAGAAAAAAATCATGGTCCAATAGTTGTTAAGTATGACGGATTGGCTGCCGGTAAAGGTGTTTTTGTATGCAAAGATTCTGAGGAAGCTATAGCAGCTTGTTCTAAGATATTTATTGAAAAAATATTTAATAAAATAGAAAACAAAATAATTATTGAAGAACTTTTAGAGGGGAAAGAGCTGAGTTATTTTACTATTACAGATGGTAATGATTATTTAAACTTTGGTTCTGCTCAAGATTATAAAAGAATTGGTGACAATGATACTGGACCTAATACCGGTGGAATGGGAACAGTAAGTCCTGCACCTATTTTAAACGAAGATTTAGAGCAAAGAATACAAAATCAAATCGTATTAAAGACAATAAATGGGCTTAAGAGAGATAATATTGAGTTTCAAGGTGTTCTTTTTTTTGGAATTATGGTGGATCAAGATAATAATCCATTCTTACTTGAATATAACACTCGATTTGGAGATCCTGAAATTCAAAGTATTTCACTTCGTCTAAAATCAGATTTTCTATCAACTCTTCATGCGACTGCAACCAAGAATTTAGGTTATGCAAATATAAAGTTTGTTAGTAATAAGAAATCTATTTGCTTAATTTTAGCGACACGAGGTTATCCTGATGATTATCCTAAAAATACAATTATTGATAATTTAAATAATTTTGAAAATACTGAAGATTTTTATATATTCCATGCTGCTACAAAATTAGAAAATAATAAAGTTTTATCTACTGGAGGTAGAGTTTTATCTATCGTTTCTCTAAATGATAGCTACTACGAATGTAGAAAAAAAGTTTACGAAATTGCCAATAAAATTGAATGGGAAAATAAATATTTTAGAGGAGATATTGGCTCTAATCTTTAATTCTTTTTTTTTTAAAAAATAATTTTAATAAGTTTTCATTATTATTTTTAATAAGTTTAAACTTAGGATTTAAAATAGTTTTTCTTTTAGGATTATTGTTTTTACATAAATAATAAACCTGACTAATTCTAGTAGACTTAATAACTTCTTTGCACATATCACAGGGCTCAAGGTAAGTTAACAGCTCTAATCCATCTAATCTTTTTAAATTTAGCTTCTTACATGCTCTTCTAATACATAAAATTTCTGCGTGGGCTGTGGGATCATTATGACTAATCTCACTATTATGAGCTTTTGAAACTAGTTTCCCTGTTGAAGGATTAAAAATTATCGATCCAACTGGGATTTCATTTTTCTCCATTGCTATGTGACTTTGTTTCAATACAATTTCAATTAAATTTGATAAATTATAATTGTGTCTAATCATCCTATAATTGGTATAACAGCAGATTACCAAGAAAAAGTAAACTGCTACTCAAAGTACCCTTGGTTTGCATTAAGAAAACATTATACAAGTTGCTTAGAAATATTAGGTTGCATGCCTATTATTCTTCCACCTAGTAAAAATTTTGAAAATATAGATTTTCTTGATGGTCTTTTAATATCAGGTGGTGATTTTGATATTGATCCTAGTTTTTATGACCAAAAGATTAAGTCAAATAATGTAAAAACTATTCCAAAGAGAACAGAATTTGAGATGGATTTAATCAATTTATTTATTCAGAGTCAAAAGCCTATATTGGGTATTTGTGGAGGAAGCCAATTAATTAATGTGTATTTTAATGGCACATTAATTCAAGATATTGAAACTAATATAAAGCATGAGCAACCCAACCCAAGAAATGAAACAAGTCACGAAATAATATTAGAAGAGAGTTCTTATTTTAAAAAATTTAATAGCAGTGATAAAATTTACGTTAATAGTGCTCATCACCAAGCAGTAGACAAGCTTGGAATAGATCTTATAGTTGACGCTAAAGCACCTGATGGAATTATTGAAGCATTTCATCACATATCTCATTACTATTGCATGGGAATACAATGGCATCCAGAGTTTTTAATTACAGATTTTGATGAGAGGGTTATAAAGGATTTTGTAGAAAATGTTAAAAAAAACATTAAGTAAGAAATTATCCGAAATAAATCAGATTTCTAGAAAACAAGCAGAAGTAATCATTAAAAATAGAAAAGTTTACGTTAATGGGGAAATTGAAACTAGACCTTTTATTTCAGTTGTTGAACGTGATAAAATTGAGATTCAAAAAGAGGATCAAAAAGAAATTAATGTTTTATTATTTCATAAACCCAAAGGCTGCATTACATCAAAAAAAGATGAAAAAAATAGAACTATAGTATATGACTTTTTACCAAAAAAGTTTCACAACTTCCATTACATTGGAAGATTAGATTATAATTCTGAGGGTTTATTAGCTTTTACTGATCATACACCCTTTAAAAGATTTATGGAGTCACCCAAATCGAAGATCAAAAGAGTTTATCTGGTTAATGTTATTGGTTCTTTTAATGACATTAAGTTAAAAGCTATGAATCAAAAAATATACTCTTCCATAGCTTATGAAAAAATTAAAGTAGTGTTAGCTCATTCTAATAAAAATAAACACACACTAAGATTTGAATTATTAGAGGGGAAAAACAGGGAAATCAGAAATGTTTGTGAAATATTTAATCTAAAAGTAGAGAAGTTGAAACGAATATCATTTGGTAAATTTATTTTAAAAACAATTCCTCATTCTAAATATAAAGAAATGAAAATAATTTATGAAAATTATAAGCGGTAGACTTAAAGGTAGGTCCATTAAAATAAATAAAGGAAGTAGTTTTCGACCAACTTTGTCGAGGATTAGAGAGGATTTATTTAATCTTCTAAAACATAGTAAAATCCTGAATATAAATATTGAAGATACAGTATTTTTTGATCTATTTTGTGGATCAGGCTCTATTGGAATTGAAGCATTATCTAGAGGAGCCAAAAAAGTCATTTTTAACGATATTGATAATTTGAATATTCAATCAGTAAAGAATTTCTTAATTAAAACAGAATTGGATAATTATGAGATATATAATAATGATGCTTTCATAGATAAAGGTCTTATAAATAAAGAGGTCAATATAGTATATATAGATCCCCCTTACATAAGTGATATAAAATTAGTAGAGAAAAATATTTTCCCTCAAATACCAAATAATTGTTTAATTATATTTGAAACTGATCAAAAATTTGAGCACCAAGATTTAATATTAAAAAAAGAATATAAAAATAAAAATTTAATTTTTTTAAAAAAAACTAACGATACCTAAAATAATTAAAAAATTTTTGGAAAAATTTTCTAAAGTATGCATATTCACCAAATATAAAAGCTACAGCAAATAAAATTAATTGGTATAAGGGAAAGATTATAATTAATCTAATTAAGATATAAACTGGATAAAAAGAAATTATTTCATCAAGTTTAATAATTTTTAAAATCGGATCAGATAAAAAAACTGACAAAGACCCAGCTAGGCCAAATATGATAAAAATTTTTATTAAATGTACAAGATTTTTTGCCTTAAATAAAAAAATTAATTTATTTAACAAATTAGGCTCTTGTATTTTTTTTTAAAATTTCAACTGCTGGTTGATCTAAAAAATTAATTTGAGCAACCTTAGACCTTAAATAAATATCAAAAATTAGATAAAAAAGAAGATAACTATAGTCATCAAATTTTTCTTCTATTGTAATTTGACTCACTAAAGTTTTTTTTTGTTGGAGAGTCTTAATAGCACCTCTTTCAAGAATTGAAAGAAGGTTATAACCATCAATAAGTTGGCGATTATTTTTTATAGTAGATGTCTTGTTCTGTATTTGAAAAAAAATAAAATGTTTATCACAAGGACCATCTATAAATAGTTGAAATTGGCTATGTTGGTCAATTGAGCCATAAGCAGAGATATAGTTTTTAGCACTTATGTTTTTTCCAAGACTTTCAGCAAATATCTGCCTGTACCATTCATTAATAGAATTAATACGAGAGTTATAACTTAAACCAACTATATTTTTTATTTTATTAATATCTTCATATTTTAAAGAAGTAAGAATATTTTGAGATAGAATTTTATGATTTTTAATAAATTTATCTTTTGCACTTAAAAATGATTTAATTAATTTGTCCAAAGAATAACCCATTATAATCAATGGTAATAAGCTAGTAATTGAAAATATACTAAATCTTCCTCCAATATTTGGGTCATGATCAAAGGTTAAAATTTTATTTTTTTTTGCAAAATCCTTCATATAGTTTTTTTTATTCTCAGTCACGAATATGAATTTGTTAAAAATATTTTTAATTTTTTTTTGTTTTAGAATATTGATAATTGAATGAAGAAAATATTTAGTTTCAATAGTATTTCCAGATTTTGAGATAAAAATAAATTTATCTTTATTGCTAATTTTAAAATTAGATAAATTAGAATTTATTAAAATTGGAGAAGGATTATCATAAATAAATAAACTTTTATTGATTAATTGGGGGTCTAAAAATTGAGCAAGTAATTTTGCACTCAAGGAGGATCCCCCCATTCCAAAGACATGTGTTCTAAAATTCTTATTTTTGAAAATACTTAAGTCATATTGAGAAAAATAATTTTTTTGATTTAATGGATTGAACATATCAAGTTCAAGAAAGTCATTTAAAGAATATTCAGTATTATATTTATTTCTTTTGAAATTATGTAATTTGATATTGTTTTTAAGCTTCATTAATTTTAGATGTATTGAATAACCAATTTAATTTGTGGAGGATGAATACTATTACCTTTTACTTTTTCCCTTAAATAGCCATTGGAAGAAATTTTCATCAGTTTTATAGCCTGAGTCGTTATCAATTTTTTCGATTATACTTTCATTAACTTGATTAGAGTCTGCTTGGTCAAGAATAGATTTTACAATGAGATTATTGCTTTTAGGTTTAGTATTGGATACTTCTTGAGATTGAGCACCAGGCTCTGGTAAATCATTACTAGTAGGAACAATCAAAGACTTATTATATCCAACACCTACTTCGTTTACTTTCTCTCTTTGACAACCGATAGTGAGCACTAACAATATTAATAGAACTAATTTTTTCATATTTTTTTATTCAAAAATAAAATATTAAATATCAATATCATAAATCCAATGGTAATCCAGCTATCTGCAAGATTAAAAGCAGGCCAGTGATAATCTGATATGTAGATATCAATAAAATCAATAACAAATCCTCTAATAATTCTATCTAAGAAATTTCCCAGCGCTCCAGATAAAATTAAAACTAATGAAAATCGAAATATATGATCTTGGGTTTTAATTAAAAGATACAGAAAATAGAGAATAATAGAAAGAATTACCAAACTTACAATTAATTGATTTAATGAGGGACTATTTAAAAATCCAAATGCAAAGCCATAGTTGACGACAAAAGTAAAATTTAAAAAAGGTAGGAGGTTTTTACTCTCATATAATTCTAATTTATTTATTACTAAATCCTTTGTTAGTTGATCTAAAGAAACTAAAAATAAAAAGAAAAAGAAAAGATAAGTAATACTTTTATTGAAATGTTTGCCAAACATCATCACATCTCTTACATAGGTTATTTGGATTACTTTCGACTTCTGGAAGTATTGTCCAGCATCTATCACACTTCTCTCCATTGGCAAGTAAAATTTCAACATAAATATCATCTTCTTCAAATTTCATAGAATTTTCTGTTTTATTAGAAATATCATTAATCTCTAAATTACTTACAATACACATTTCAGCCAAATTAATATCTTTTAATAAATTTTGACTTTTAGAAGTAATATATAATTTAACATTAGCCTGGAGACTAGAGCCTATAACTTTTTCATTTCTTTTTAATTCCAATGAAGCAGTAACACACTTCCTAATTCTTTTAAGCTCATCAAATATTTCTTCTAAGTGATCATCTTTAAAAATAAAGTCATTATCTTTGATAGTTTGCATTAAAATACTTTGACTATTGTTATAATTTCTTGATAGCCAGGCCTCTTCTGCTGTAAATGATATAACTGGTGATAGCCATTTTGTAAGAAATTCAAAAACTATATGAAGGCAAGTAGCTACTGACTTTCTTTTGTGACTATTGATATGATCGCAGTAAAGAGAGTCTTTTCTAATATCAAAATAAAATGCCGATAAATCCAACGTACAAAAATTTAATAATCTTACATAAATTCCATGGTAGTCATGACTTTTAACAAGAGATTTTAATTCAACATTCAATTTAGAAATATTTCCTAGTAAATATTTTTCTAGATTAGGCATTTGATTAAACTCAACCATATTATTGGGAGTAAAATTATTTAAATTCCCTAGCAAAAATCTTATTGTATTTCTTATCTTTCTATAAGAGTCGATTTGGTAATTTATAATTTGATTATCAATTTTTAAATCTTCAGAATAATCTGAAGCTACAACCCAAATTCTTAATATATCAGCCCCAAATTTATTAATTACCTCATCTGGAGAGACAACATTTCCAGTAGATTTAGACATTTTTCTACCTTTGCCATCCACTACAAATCCATGGGATAGTATACTTTCAAAGGGTGCCCTACCTCTAGTGCCACATGACTCTAATAATGAAGAGTGAAACCAACCTCTATGCTGATCAGATCCTTCTAAATACATAGATGCAGGCCATTGTAAATCTTCTCTTTTTTCTAATACGTAAGAGTGTGTTGAACCACTATCAAACCAAACTTCCACAACATCTTTAACTTGTTCGAAATCATTAGCATCATATTCAGGTGAAAGGAATCTAGATGGATCTGATTCAAACCAAGCATCACCCCCTTCATCTTCATAAATTTTTGCAATTCTTTCAATTACAATGTTATCCCTTAAAGGTTCTCCTGATTTTTTATTAACAAATATTGGTAGAGGAACTCCCCAGACTCTTTGTCTTGATACACACCAGTCGGGGCGATCTACAATCATACTTCTTAATCTATTTTGACCCTGTTTAGGAAAAAAATCAGTTTGATCAATTGCTTCGATAGCTTTTTTTCTTAAGTCATTTGTCTCCATTGAGATAAACCATTGTGAGGTGTTTTTATAAACCAACGGTGCTTTAGACCTCCATGAGTGAGGATAACTATGTATTAATTTACCTTGGGAAATTAGATTACCACAATTTTTGATTTCATCACAAACATCTTGGTCAACTTTAAAAATATGTTTACCTTTAAAAATAGGAATATGTTCATAATATATTCCTCCCTCATCAATAGTCATTGGAAGTTCTAAATTATGTTTTTTTCCCAAGATAAAATCATCCATTCCGTGAACAGGACATATATGAACAATTCCAGTCCCCTGTTCAGTAGTTACAAAATCACCATGAAGTACTGGTACCTCAAAATTATATCCTGAATTAAATAATGGGTGCTGACATTTAGTATTTAATAGCTCAGCCCCCTTAAAAGAAAAATTGACTTTACTATCTTCAATATTATTTTCTTTTAAAAAATCTTCCCTTAAGTCCTCAGCAATAATTACTTTTCTTGAAATTTCATCTTTAACAAAAGAAATAGATTGGTAGTTAATATCTTTGTGTATAGCCAATGCCCTATTGCCTGGGATGGTCCAAGGTGTGGTCGTCCAAATTAGAATGGAATGTTCTTTAAGATTTGGATTATCTGTCTGAGAAACAGGAAATGCTGAATAAATAGTTGTCGATTTGTGGTCTTGATACTCAACTTCAGCATCCGCTAAAGCTGTTTTTTCAACAACCGACCAAAGAACTGGTCTATGACCTTTATATATCCCTCCATTATCTAAGAACTTACCTAACTCTCTGACAATTTGAGCTTCTGCATGATAATGCATTGTAGTATAAGGATTATCCCAATCTCCAATAACACCTAATCGTTGAAATTCCTTTTTTTGAATATCAATCCAATTGTTTGCAAAATCCCTGCATTGTTTTCGAAACTCGATAATTGGAACATCATCTTTGTTTTGTTTTTTTGCTCTATATTGCTCTTCAATCTTCCATTCAATGGGAAGTCCGTGGCAGTCCCAGCCAGGAACATAAATAGAATTTTTTTCAAGTAATTGTTGGTATTTAACAATTATGTCTTTTAATATTTTATTTAATGCATGCCCCATATGGAGATGACCATTAGCATAGGGGGGTCCATCATGCAGAATAAATTTTTCTTTTTCTTCTGATGACTTTCTAAGTTTTTGATATATCTCATTTTTCATCCAACTTTCAAGAATAGTTGGTTCTTTCTTTGGCAAATCAGCCTTCATTGAGAAATCAGTTTTAGGGAGAAGAATTGTATCTTTAATTTCCATATTTTAAAATTTTCTTTGCTACAGTGATATCTAAAGTAATCTGATTTAACAATTCTTTTATTCCATTAAATTTTTGTTCATCACGAATTTTGCTTAAAAACAAAACCTCTATTTCTTTACCATAAATATCTTCTTCAAAGTCAAATATATGGACTTCTACTATAGAGGTTTGTTTATGAAATGTAGGACGCATACCAAAATTAACAATACCAAAATGCATGTTATCAGATAATTTAATTTGGACTGCATAAACACCATAGGGAATTTTGATAATATTTATAGGAAATTTGAGGTTAGCAGTTGGGATTCCAATTGTTCTTCCTCTTTGATCTCCTAAAATTACTTTTCCTGTAATACTAAATTTTTCTATCAAACATTCGTTAGCTTTTTCTATTTCACCATTTTTAAGAAACTGACGAACCTTACTTGAGGATATTTTTTCATCAGAACTGTTATCATTTAATAACTCAAGTTCTTCCAATTTAATATTATAAGCATTGCATAATGATCTGAGTGTTTCAAGATTACCTTTTCTTTGATTTCCGTATCTAAAATCTTTTCCCAAATACAGTCTTTTTATAGTTAGTTTATTTAAAAGTATATTCTGTTCAAATTCACTAAAACTTAACTGGGTAAGTTCATTATCAAATTTTAAATCAATTAAATAATCAATATTCAAATTTTTAAGAATTGATATTTTTTTTTCTTTTGAATTAATTAAAAAGTTTTTTTCATTATTAAAAAATATTTTAGGATGAGGATTAAAAGATAATATAGCTGATTTAGTTTTTGAAATTTTAGAATCAGTAGTTAGGTTATTTAAAATTTGCTGATGCCCTCTGTGGATTCCATCAAAGTTACCTATTGTTAAAAAAAGTTCTTCTTGGATATTTAAGTCTTCAAAACTTACATCTAAATATTTCATAAGATTTTAAATAGTTTGGTATGTACTTTTGTAGTATATGAGAGGTTTTTTTGCAGTCATTTTGTAAAAATCATTAATTTTACAAATTATAATAGTATGGTCTCCGGACTTTACTTTCTTATAAACTTTTCCCTCAATTAATCCTAAAGACTCTTTAAAAAAAGGAACCTTATTTTTTGCAATAGAATAATTTGTATTGATCCACCTTTTATCAACATCACTAGCAAATTTATTTGACAGTTTTTTTTGAGACATTGATAAGAAATTTAAATTTAATGGGCTATCTAGCTTAAATGTCTTTAAATACTTATTATAATTACCTAAACAAAATAAAAACATAGCTGGGTCGAGTGAAACACTTGTAAAAGAATTAATGGTACAACCAAAATATTCTGATTTTTTGTTTCCATTAGTTACTATGGTAATGCCAGTAGCAAATAATGAAAATATTGATGTTAAACTAGGTTTTTTTTTCATAATTAAATCGATTGGTAGCGCTGGAGAGACTCGAACTCTCACGAAGTTGCCCTCACCGGATTTTGAATCCGGCGCGTCTACCATTCCGCCACAACGCCTT
>ERZ802830.3791-NODE-3791-length-12499-cov-7.97356_pt1 | contig 12499 bp, 13 predicted proteins | sample MGYA00345654_ERZ802830 | MGnify/ENA primary metagenome ERZ802830 (study PRJEB30503, sample SAMEA104212375) | marine metagenome | biome: Westerlies Biome; feature: [SRF] surface water layer (ENVO:00010504) within the epipelagic zone...; material: water... | reverse complement strand
TTATCGGGTGGCGACCGACTCGCTGGAAGGAGCGGATCTGATGATGCGGGCCAGCTTGTCAGGCGGTGTTTCGGTATTGATCCAGACGGTGCTGTTGGGTGGCTTCATGTGGCTGCGGGCTCGTGATCAGTTGATTGCCACATTCGTTGAATGGCGCGCCAGTCTGATTGTCGGGCTGTCTGGTGCGGTGGCGACCGTTTGCTGGTTCTATGCGTTTTCGGCGCATGCGGTGGCACCGGTACGGGCGGTGGGGCAGATTGAATTGCTCTTCGTTCTGGCCATATCCTTTTTCTATTTCCGTGAGACACCAAGCTGGAAAGAGCTGGTGGCCATGGTGCTGCTGGTGATCTCGATCATCATGGTGTTGCTGGGGTAGAGTTCACGCACCTTCACAATGAGTTATCTCACCTCAGCATCATTCTGGTTCTATTAATTTTTTATTCATACGATGAATGAGTTGTTGTGTTCATTTCATGAATGAATTAGGTTTCTGCATTAATTATAAGCGTTTTGGAAGTTCTGAAATGACGATGCAGAACAACAAGGTTGAGCTCGATCTGCTGAATGCGGTGGACGATGAGACGGTAATAAGCCAAGCCGCGCTTGGCGAACGGCTGGGTGTCGCCGCTGGCCTCGTCAATTTCATGATGAAGCGCGCCGTCGGTAAAGGCCTTGTGACGGTTAAAAAAGTTCCAGCTCGTCGTTATGCCTATTTACTGACGCCAAAAGGGTTTGCCGAAAAGGCAAGGCTTGTTGCTGACTACATGAATACATCTATGGGCATGTTCCGAAAGGTTAGGGCTGATTTTGCTGATATTTTCAGCGGCAGTGTGTCGTCTGGTTCAGGTGCCCCACAATTCGTTGTTGTTGGCGATCTTGAAATGGCAGAGGTTGCTCTGTTGGAGGCGCTGCGCTGCGAAATTAATCTGGCGGCGGTGATATGCGACAAAACCAATCGTGGCAATCTTGGCGCTGTAAAAATTCTGAGCAGTGTCGAGCATTTGCCAAAGGCGATTGCCGACAACGCGGTTTTCATTGTTGCCGATATTTATCATGCGCAATTACAATATGACGCGCTTGTGGAACGCTTTGATTGTGGGCAGGTGATGGCGTTGCAATCACTTCATGTGCGTTTGTCCAAAGTTGACGGAACGGCCAAGGCTACCAGAAAAAGGAGTGGTCAATGAACTGGTATGTTGTGGCGACAAAGCCGAATTGCGAAAACAAGGCCCTCGCTAATTTGCGGCGCCAGCAATTTGAGTCCTACTTTCCTTGTATTCTTGTGCGTCATAGTCATGCGCGCCGGGTGCAAATGGTGCGACGCCCGTTGTTTTCAGGTTATGTGTTTGTCCGACTTGACCCAGAGATCGCAAGATGGCGGTCAATTAATGGCACCATCGGTGTGACGCATATCTTGACGAGTAATGGCCTTCCACAACCGTTGCGTAACGGCTTTGTCGATGCGCTAAGGACGCGTGAGACTGATGGAGTTGTTGCCCTGCCGCCAGTGCATTATGAAATTGGCGAGGCGTTGGAGGTGCAGGATGGTCCCTTTGCCAGCCAAATTGGAACGATGCTCTCGGCAGACAGGTCGGGGCGCGTGCGGCTACTGATGGAATTGCTTGGCGGTGAGGTTGTGACAACCGTGCCGCACGATATGGTACTCAAGGTCGGCTAGCCGATTTTGTGCCTGAATTTTTGATGACGCGGTCGGGTAGGCGTAATCCACCCGAACGGCGGTAGCGTGGGAATTTCGTGAAGACTAGTTTTAAGAATCTATTTTTCATCCTGGGTGCAAGCAGAGCTAAGCTACCCTTTTTGACTGTTATTTTTTTGTGTGTTTCGCTTCTAGACTTGGTTGGCCTGAGCTTGGTTGCTCCCTATCTTGCGCTCGTTTTGGGCAATGAACAATGGGCGCTTTTTTCTCTCATTTTGTCCCACATTGGTTTTACTGAAAAGTTAAGCAGGCAGGAATTGCTAACAGCAGCAGGTTTGTTGTTGTTGTCGATCTATCTCTTCAAAACGATTGTTGCAGCAGCTTTAGCAAGGGTTGTTATTAAGTTCGGTCAAGATCAACAAGTTCGTCTGAAGAGGTTGCTGCTATCTAGGTACTTATCCATGCCCTACCAGCACTATATAAAAAGAGGCCACCCCTACTACACAAACATCATAAACACTCTCACATCTCAGTTTTCTAATTTGATCATGATCGTCCTACAAGTTTGGGGAGATATGATTGTTGCTGTGGCGATAGTGGGTTTGTTGATTTGGACTAGCCCGGAGATTTTCCTTATCTTAATCGTGATTCTATCCGCCTGGCTTGTTGGTTTCGACATTTCTACCCGCAGCAGGCTTGAACTATTGGGACGTGAAAATGTTGAGTCCTCTGAAGATATTTTTCAGCACACTGAACAAGCGCTGAAGGGTTTCAAGGAGATCAAGATTTTTGCGTTGCAATCTTTGTTTACTGAAAAGCTAAATATCAGTGCGAAACGTTTTGCTGCAGGGCAAACAGGTGTGAATTTTATTTCAATGTTGCCGAAATATTTGCTGGAACTTGTCATTGTTGGATTTCTAGTTTGTTATTGTATTTTGGTTGTCTGGAGTGACGAGGCAAGAGAGTCTATGTTGCCGACATTGGGGGTGTTTGGTGTCGCGGCCATCAGATTGTTGCCGATAGTGAGAAATTTTTCATCGTCCTTGAACCGCTTGAGGTCTAATAGACTTTGTTTGCAGATTCTTGCTGATGATTTGAAAGATTTAGGAACTCAAAGTCATGAAATGGGCTCTCGCCCCAACCACCAAAAAGCACCGGACAGAAATGAAGACGGACGCTGGGCTCTGAGGCTTGAGAACTATAGTTTTCATTATTTTGACGAAGAAAAGCTGGTTCTAAATGGCGTGAATCTTGAGATCTATGGTGGAGAAAAAATTGGTATTGTCGGGCGCTCTGGCTCAGGAAAATCCACATTGGTAAACAGCATTTTAGGTCTGCTAAAGCCAACCCATGGCTATATCCGCTTAAATGGTGTCAGTTTGCATGATGTCAATCAGGATTGGTGGCAAAAAATTTCCTACGTCCCTCAGGAAACATTCGTGATTGACGATACAATTAAAGCCAACATTGCACTAGGTTATGATGATTCTGAGGTTGATGCTGATCGGTTGCGAAGTGCGATTCAAGCCGCCAGTTTGACTGAGGCAATCGCGGAAATGCCGATGGGTATCGACACACCTATCGGTGGTGGTGGGATCAGGCTGTCGGGTGGGCAGAAGCAGCGACTTGCCCTCGCCAGAGCATTTTACGCGAACCGTCAAATGTTGATCCTTGATGAGGCGATGAGTGCATTGGATTACGAGACAGAGCAGTTAATCCTGAAAAGAATATTGGGCGAAGCCTCATTGACGGCAATCATCATTTCCCATCGAGAGAAAACTCTTGGTCAATGCACGCGCATTCTAAAAGTATCTAATGGAAGTGTTATTGAGCAAATCTCTTAATAGACACGGTGCCTCTGAGCCTTGCCTGATTGGCTTTATGCTGTAGGAGAAAAAAGTGCTACCGCGGGCAGATTGTTGTAAAGCCAAAACATGGAACCGCCGTGTTTTTGCAGGCGCCGGAGGAAATTTATCCGGAGGCGAAAAACAGCGATTGAATGTTGCCCCTGCTTTGCTGATGTTCCTGAAGATATCAATTTTTGACGAAGCAACTGATCAACAGGTCAACGAGTCAGTTAAACCCATAACACAGACGATATAGAACCACAGCTCAGAGCTTGCTAACCTTTTTATTACACATCAGCCCAACGTTTTTGAAATTGCGAATGTTGTCTGCAGAGTTGAGCAATACGCCCTGGTTAGAATTTGATTTAGCCATGGCAGAAAAGCACATTTAGATGGTTAAAAAATACACTGATTTCATTTTCCAAGAGAAATGGCTGACTTAACAATGACTAACTTCAAAACAGTTTTCCTCACTGGTTCAGAAGGTTTTATTGGTTCGCATCTAACTGAAGCTCTTGTTAAACGTGGCTTCGAAGTTACGGCTTTAGCTCAATATAATTCCTTCAACAATCATGGCTGGTTGGGTGATTTGCCAGAGGCTGTTCTGGCGAATGTGAACATTGTCATGGGGGATGTTCGGGACTCCAATCAGATGAGGTCCTTGATCAAGGAGGTCAATTATGTTTTGCATTTGGCCTCTTTGATTGCCATTCCGTTTTCTTATCAGGCGCCCTCTTCGTATGTTGATACAAATATCTCTGGTACCTTGAATATCTTGCAGGCAGCTCGTGACTTTAGCGTCCCGGTTATTCATACATCGACGAGTGAGGTCTATGGTACTGCGCAATATGTTCCAATTGATGAAGCGCATCCCCTGCAGGGACAATCACCTTATTCGGCCAGTAAGATTGGCGCTGATCAAATTGCGATGTCTTATTTTTACTCATTTGATTTGCCCGTAAAAATTATCAGACCTTTCAATACGTATGGACCAAGGCAATCGCTTCGTGCTGTCATTCCAACAATCATCACACAACTTTTGCGAGGCGAGACCAATGTGCGTTTGGGGGCGACGTCTCCAACGCGCGATTTTAACTATATTGAAGATACTGTAGAGGGTTTCATGTGCGCGCTGGAGAGTCCCAATGGTGTTGGTGAGGTGATCAACATAGGTAGCGGCTTCGATATTTCTGTTGGAGATACTGCGGCGATGATTGCCGAAGAATTGCAATCAACTATCAATCTTGTCAGTGATGATGTGCGGTATCGGCCAGAGCATAGCGAGGTTCAGCGCCTTCTTGCGGACAATAGTAAAGCCAGAGAGCTGTTGTCCTGGGAGCCAGCACACGGCTCCATTGAAGGGTTTCGCAAAGGTCTACGAAAGACCATTAACTGGTTCTCCCAGCCAGAAAATCTTAGCAGGTATACATCAACTGATTATGTTACCTGAGATAGCTAACAATATTGCCGATGCGATCCGGTCCGTCATTGGTCCGGGACAACACGGTTTGCATGAGCCTTGGTTGGATGTAGATGACGGTAAAAGTGTCAGCGACGTCGTCAAGAGCACTTTTGTTTCTGGTGTTGGTCCTGCATTGAGCGAATTTGAGCGCAGGATCTGTTCCCTTACTGGTGCAGCATTTGCTGTTGCGCTCAATAACGGCACCTGTGCTCTTCAACTGGCATTGATGGGTCGCAATATTGGTCCCGGTGACGAGGTGTTGATTCCGGCGTTAACGTTCGTTGCGACAGGAAATGCAGTTTTGCACTGTGGCGCGACCCCTCACTTTGTTGAAAGTGAGAATAACACCTTTGGCATTGATGTTGATGCATTGGAAAGCTACTTGGCGGAGATTGTTATCAGGCGAGAGGGCATTTCCATTAATTCGCGGACTGGAAGGCCCATAAGGGCAATCATCCCCGTACATGTTTTTGGTCATGTTGGTGAGATGCGTCGGCTAATTGAGCTGGCAGAATGCCATGGGATCGATGTGATAGAGGATGCGGCTGAGGCGTTGGGCAGTAGACGTGACAATGTCCATGCGGGTTTATTCGGAGCCTGCGGCATTATCAGTTTCAATGGCAATAAAATCATTACCACCGGTGGTGGTGGTGTCATCATAACGCATGATGAGGCGCTTGCATCACGGACTCGGCATATGGCTAGTACAGCCAAAAAACCGCACCGATATGAGTATGATCATGATGGCATCGGCTTTAACTTTCGTATGCCGGCACTTAACGCAGCACTTGGCTGCTCACAGTTGAAAAAAATCGACTTGATGCTTGAAAAAAAAGCTGATCTGGCAGGCAGATACAAAGACGCCTTCAATGCGCTTCAGGGGTGTTCATTCTACACGCCACCGCCACAAAGCCACTCCAATCACTGGTTAAACGCAATCCTGCTTAACGAGAAATACGCTGAATATCGTGATCCAATTTTGGAGTGGCTGAATGACAACTTCATTGGCTGCAGGCCTCTTTGGAAGCCATTGCCAGATTTCCCCCAATTTGCCGGCTGCCCGTCGATGTTGTTACCAGTGGCACGCAACGTAATAAGTCGTGTGATAAACATACCTAGTAGTGCCTTTTTACTGGAAGGTCAGGGTGGCTAGATCTCCTATAGTGTTGATTGGTGGCGGAGGTCACTGCTTGACAATTGCCGCGGTTATTGATGCCGAGGGCAAATGGGAAATTGCGGGCTTTGTGGATTCAGACAGCGCCGCGTCTCTGGCGAAATTGGGTTTTTCGTGGCTTGGTGACGATAACACCATTTCAGATCTTTCGATAAAACATGCCCATGTCGGCATAGGCCAAATCAAATCGTCTGAAAAACGCAAAGCGGTTTATGAGCGCCTAATTGGAAATGATTTTGAGTTGCCGGTGATCGTGGCCCCCAGCGCCTATGTGGCAAGGACAGCAGATATCGGTGATGGTACGCTGGTCGCGCACGGCTCTGTGGTAAACACACTGGCGGCAATTGGCCAAAATGGCATATTGAATAATCGGTGTGTAATTGAGCACGGGGTTGTGATTGGTAATCATTGCCATGTTGCGCCTGGAGCCATCGTTCTGGGGGAGTGTTCAATTGGCAATGAGAGTTTTATTGGTGCTGGTGCGATTGTGAAAGAGGGTATCAGAATCGGCTCGAATGTGGTTGTCGGTGCTGGCGCGGTTGTGAAGAGTGACGTGCCAGATGGAGTGGTTATCAAGTGAGTGACTTCAAGCCCACACTTATAGTTGCTGAAGCGGGGGTCAACCACAATGGTGAGCTGGGGCTTGCTCTAGACCTTGTCGACATGGCGGCTGATTGTGGCGCAGACATAGTGAAATTTCAGACATTTGACTCTGAAAGCCTTGCTACAGAAAGGGCCGCTCTGGCCGAATATCAGATGGAAAACCTCGGGCGTGACCGGCATGGGGATCTTTCACAACGTGAAATGCTGAAGCAACTTGAACTTACGAATGATATGCTTTTTCCAATTTTGGAGAGATGTAACACACGGAATATTGAGTTTATGTCAACGGCATTTGATGTTCAAAATCTTAAAGAACTCGTCAACCTCGGTATGGGTAGGATAAAAATTGCCTCGGGTGAAATCAATAACCTCCCGCTTCTTCATCTTGCCTCGCAATGCCGATTGCCAATCATTTTGTCGACTGGAATGTGCGCGCTTGAAGAGGTGAGGGAAGTTGTGGAGAAGCTGGTGTCTTTTAATGTCGCATTGCAGGATCTTACAATACTGCAGTGCACGACAAATTATCCCGCAAAGCCAGATCAAATGAACTTGTTCGCGATGCGCACAATGGCCGAAGAGTTTGATGTCTGTGCTGGTTTGTCAGACCACTCAGAGGGACCTGAGGCCGCTCTCGCCGCTGTTGCGCTGGGGGCAACGGTTATCGAAAAACATATCACTCTTGATCGCACTATGAAGGGACCGGATCATATCTGCAGCATGGAGGCCAAAGAATTTTCTAGTCTGGTTAATGCTATCCGCGTGGTTGAGAAGTCTCTTGGTGACGGGAGGAAAAAGGTTCTCGAATGTGAACAAGAGCATCGCCGCGCAGTAAGAAAATCAATTGTTGCGCGCCGCAACATAAAAAAGGGCGAAATCTTTAGTGAGGAGAATATCACTACCAAACGTCCGGGAACCGGATTATCTCCAATGCATTGGTTCGATGTAATTGGACGCGTGGCACACCGTGAATATCTAGCCGATGACTATATTGAATGCCCAGAAAAATCTGTGTAATCACTGGCTCCAGGGCCGAGTATGGTCTTCTCCGACCTCTGTTGAGGCGGTTGGATGAGGATAAGCAATTCTTGCTTCAGCTCGTTGTCATTGGAACTCACCTCTCACGCGAGCACGGACACACGATTGATGATATCGTCGCGGATGGTTTCGATGTTGCAGCGCAGGCCCAAACAGTCTTTGACAACGCCACCTCTCTCGACATTGCGAGGAATTTGACTGTTACCACCGTTGAAGTCTCAGGAATTCTCGAGGAATTAAAGCCAGATCTTGTTGTTCTTCTTGGTGATCGGTATGAAATTTTTGGTGCGGCAGTTACCGCAACTTGTCTCGCAATGCCGATCGCACATATTCACGGAGGTGAAATTACACAGGGCGCAAATGACGATGCTATGAGACACGCCATAACCAAGTTGTCACAGATACATTTTGTTGCGGCGGAGCAGTATGCCCGACGTGTCATCCAAATGGGTGAAAATCCGGCCCAAGTTTATAATGTTGGTGCTCTTGGTGTTGAAAATGTATTGAAGCTGCCTTTTTTAGAAAAGGCGGATTTGGAAAGAGAACTTGGGTTTCATTTCAAGGACAAGAATATTCTTGTTACTCAGCATCCAGTAACTTTGGCAAAAGATCCGCTTGCAGATAGTGTCCAACTTTTTGAAGCGTTGGCCAGTTTTGACGATATTGGAATAATTTTTACACAGGCTAATGCCGACATTTATGGGGACAAAGTCAACGAAATGATCAAATCATTTGTTGCGGACAACCCGAACAGCATATTCGTACCAAACCTGGGAACGCCACGTTACATTTCTGCGATGAAGCATACAGATGTTGTGGTTGGCAATTCTTCAAGCGGGATAATTGAAGCGCCCGCTTTAGGGCGTCCAACCCTAAATATTGGTGACAGGCAAAAGGGACGCCTTGCTTCACCTTCCGTGATAAATTGTATTGGGAACAAAGACGCGATACGAACAAGCTTGACGCAAGCGTTGAATGACAATGGTGTTATTAAACCAAACACCATTTTTGGCAGGGGTGACACGAGCAATCAGATCATTGAGGCATTGCGACAACTTGATTATGGCAATCTGCTCATCAAGCGATTTTATGACCTTGATCCTTCGGCTGGGTTTGGATTGTCAAGTGATCGAAAAGAGCATCAGAAATGACAGACCTATGGAAATCAGTGGTGATAGGAACTGAAAAGAGCCTTCTTGATGCGATTAACGTGCTCAATAAAACAGGACTCGAAATTGTTCTCGTGTGTGACGAGAATTATCGCTTTTCAGGTACAGTTACGGATGGCGATATTCGCAAGGGATTGGTCCGGGGGATCGTGCTGACTGATCCAATTTCGACTGTTGTCAATGAAAATGCCAGCGCTGTAACCATGGAGACAGACAAACGAACCATAACCAATCTGTTTAAGAATTTTTTCTTTAAAGCAATACCGATAGTCGACAGTAAAAATTACTTGGTTGGGTGCCACTTTGCGCATAATTACGGTTTGCCGGAGGTTGAGATGCCACCGCTGTTGATTATGGCAGGTGGGTTTGGCACCAGATTTGGAGATTTAACAAAATCAACACCAAAACCCCTGCTTAAAATTCGTGGGAAACCGATTATCGAACACATCATCGACACAGCAGTTGATGACGGCATCAAAAAAATTGTAATTTCAGTTCATTACTTGGCGGACCAAATCAAAAATTACTTCGGTGATGGTTCCAGCAAGGATATAGACATCACCTATATCAATGAGAAGAAACCACTCGGGACCGCAGGCAGTTTTCAAATGATTGAGCAAACTTCCGGGCCTGTGGTTGTGACCAATGGAGATATTGTGTCATTTGTGGGTTATCGAGACCTGTTAGATTTTCATCAGAGCCATGATGCTACAGCCACCATGGCTGTCTGTGACCACGAGATTAGACATCAATTTGGGGTTGTCAAAATTAATGATATTGATTTGGTTGGGTTTGAGGAAAAACCCATTTGGAAAACAAAAATCAACGCAGGAATTTACGTAATTGATGCTAGTAGCAAAGCAATAATCAATAGTGGTGAGGCAATACAGATGCCCGCGCTTTTTGAGCGAATTAGGGATCGTGGTGGCAAGACCATTGCTTTTCCGATTCATGAAAGATGGTTCGATATTGGAACCGCAAGTGATCTTCAAGCGCAACAATAACATGATATTGGAGTCTAAAGTATATGATACCTGACCCAAGGAACAAACCGTTCGACTTCAAGCCTTTTGAACCTCAGAGTGAAACTGGAAAACCAAAATTTGGTTTGCCAAGCGAGGTTAAATATTGTGAAAAATGCGTGATTTCCAATCAACGTCCTAATTCAGCAATTGAGATAAAACATACAGTTGAAACCAAGAAGCAGACAATTTTCTTCAGCGAAGATGGAGTCTGTGATGCGTGTCGCCATGCTGAGCTCAAAAGGAAAATAAATTGGGAAGAGCGTGCGCGTGAACTTGCAGATTTGTGTGACCGTTATCGACGGAATGACGGATCATATGATTGTTTAGTGCCTGGATCGGGAGGTAAGGACAGCTTCTATCAGGCACATTTGCTGAAGTATAAATATGGAATGAATCCACTGACCGTAACTTGGGCACCTCACATTTACACTGAGTGGGGTTGGCGGAATTTTCAGCGCTGGATTGGCGCAGGATTTGACAATTATCTGATGACGCCAAACCCGCTCGTACACAGATTGCTTACCAGGTTGGCCGTCGATAATTTATTTCATCCCTTCCAGCCTTTCATTATTGGCCAGAAGAACTTTGCTCCAAAGATGGCAGAAAAATTTGGGATAAATCTAATATTTTATGGTGAGAACGAAGCCGAATATGGAAACCCATCTAAGGATAACTCCAAGGCAACGCGTGATAACAAATATCATTCCACAAATTCTGGGAATGTTACTTATTTTGGCGGGGTACCAGATCATCGATTGATCCAAGATTTTGGCCTTACCAAAGTTGAACTTGATCCTTATTACCCAATGCCAGTTGAGAAACTTGAGGCCGCTGAAATTCAGGTTCATTATCTTGGCTACTATGTAAAATGGCACCCTCAAGAGGCGTATTACTATGCTCACGAACATGGTGGTTTTGAGGCTTCACCAGAGAGAACGCCTGGAACATATAGTAAATACAATTCTATCGATGACAGGATCGATGATTTCCATTATCTGACTACCTTCATTAAGTTCGGCATTGGGAGAGCCACTTACGATGCCGCTCAGGAAATCCGGTCCGGCGATATTGATCGTGATGAGGGCGTTGCTCTGGTCAAACGCTTTGATGGCGAATTTCCAGCTCGCTTTGCTGATGAAATTTTCCAGTATATCAGTATTGATGAGGTAAATTTTCCAACATCATTCAAGATGTTTGAGTCCCCAAGTTTTGACCGATCTTATTTTGATGCGTTGGCAAATCAGTTCCGCTCACCTCACCTATGGCTTTTTGAGAACAACGAATGGCAGTTAAGAAACACGCTTTAGCGTGGTGGTTGTCATCTTGCTTCAGACGATTCATTTTCGTGAATAGTAAGAAATTCAATTTGGGTAGTGTGGGCGTTTGTCAATGCGCAAGATTCGTATAATTCCAAGGTTGGATATCAAAGGTCCAAATTTGATCAAAGGTATTCACCTTGAGGGGTTGAGAGTGATCGGTGATCCTGCGGAATTCGCAACATCATATTATGGGTCGGGCGCTGATGAGCTTATTTACACTGATGTGGTCGCCAGCTTGTATGGTAGAAACAGCCTACATGATATTATAATGCACACGGCTTCGAGAATATTCGTTCCACTGACAGTTGGAGGCGGGGTTCGCTCTGTTTCAGATGTTGAGTCGCTGTTGAGCGTGGGAGCTGACAAGATAAGCCTAAATACAGCCGCGATTGAGGACAAGACGCTTGTAACCAAGATCGCAGAAGCATTTGGTTCACAATGTTGTGTCATTGAAGTGCAAGCTAAAAACGTCGGACAAGGCAAATGGACGGCGATGTATAACAATGGTCGAGAGCAATCCGGTCTGGATGCTGTCGACTGGGCGTGTGAAGCTGTCAAATTGGGGGCTGGAGAAGTGCTGGTTACGTCGATTGACAGGGAAGGCACGCGCAAGGGGATGGATTTGGAGCTGACAGCAGAAATAGCCAAATCAGTCAATGTCCCAGTAATTGCTAGCGGCGGTGTGGGGTCGAAAAAAGATGTAACGGAAGCAGCGATCAAAGGGCACGCCGATGCTGTCTCAATAGCCGATCTCTTTCACTATAAACGCGAGACAATCGCCGAAGTTAAGTCTGCTCTGAATAATTCTGGTATTGCGGTGCGCTCCACATGAAAGTTGGTATTGTATGCTATGGTAGCGGGAACGTGATGAGCCTTTCCAATGCATTTAATTATCTTGGCACCAATGTTGATCTTGTCGATGATTACAAAGAGTTGGCGGCTTATGAAAAGCTAATTCTTCCCGGTGTCGGTGCATATGAGGGGGTTCTTAAAAAATTCCGTTCCAAAGGCTTTGAAACTCCATTGAGTGAGGCAGTGCAAAGAGGAGTGTCGCTTCTCGGAATATGTGTCGGTATGCAGATCCTTTTTGACTACGGAGAGGAGTTTGGTCGAACAGAAGGTCTTGGGCTTCTCAAGACAAATGTCTAAAAGCTTCAGCATAGAATGAGAGATGATGACGAATTAAAGAGAGCCAAAAGAAGGTAGGA
>ERZ802830.3790-NODE-3790-length-12499-cov-12.0779_pt1 | contig 12499 bp, 13 predicted proteins | sample MGYA00345654_ERZ802830 | MGnify/ENA primary metagenome ERZ802830 (study PRJEB30503, sample SAMEA104212375) | marine metagenome | biome: Westerlies Biome; feature: [SRF] surface water layer (ENVO:00010504) within the epipelagic zone...; material: water... | reverse complement strand
TTATAGATGGTAAAGATGAGGCTAACTTAGTTTTTAGTGCTCAACTCTTGGATAAAATAAAGCCAAAGGAAACTAATTTGCTTTTTGCAGATGTTGGGGGGGGCTCTACGGAGTTAACCATTTTTCAGAATGGGAATCCAATAAAATCAAAATCTTTTAAAATTGGTACTGTAAGGGGGCTCATCGGGAGAAATTCTAAATCGATTTGGTCAGAGTTAAAATCATGGATTTTAAACGAATTTAGGGGCTTTGACGATGGTAGTGTCGCTGTAATCGGCTCTGGGGGTAATATAAACAGAGTCCACAAAATGAGTGAAAATAAACTTAATGAACCCCTTACTTTCGAGTATTTAAATTCAATTCACAAGAAGATGAGTTTTATTGGGTACGAAGAGCGGATTACATCTTTCGAGCTAAACAAGGATCGAGCAGATGTTATTGTTCCTGCACTAGAAATTTTTTTAAAAGTACTGGATTACTCGAAATCTAAGAAAGTTTACGTCCCGAAAATAGGATTAAGTGATGGAATTATTCGTGAAATTTATAAATCGAAATACTAATCAAAATAAAACTTAATGAAGAAAAGAGTATTTGCCCTCATCTGTTCTTCTTTAATAATTTCTTGTATTCAAAATAACAACGATAAACCGAGAGTTAATGATATAAAAATCGATATCCAAACGGATTTACCACTTGGAGATTTAGATAGCATTTATATCACTGGAAGTAATTCTCAAATCGGACATTGGAACAGTCATGGACTGCCTTTCACTAGGTTGGATTCTTTACACTGGTCTTTGACGTTTGAATCCATTGACAGCGCTTTCGAATACAAAATCACTTTAGGCTCCTGGGATCGAGAGGGACTAGTTGAGGAGGTTGGTTCAAATCGTGTTTTAGCTGCCTGGTGGGGTATAGACACCTTGCTTCATTGTAATTATTTTGGTCCTGCCGAGAAAACCATAGATGGTCAAATTTCAGGATATTATGAAACCCTCCAGTCTCCTATAGACCCCAGCGGGGTTATTCCTAGTAGAAGGATGTGGATATGGGCTCCATATGATTTTAGAAAAATGAGTAATGACGAAGGCTTTGATTTATTATTTATGTCAGATGGCCAAAATGTTATTGATCCCAAAACAAGTACATATGGAGTGGATTGGGCTGTTGATGAAGCTCTAATTTACTTGAAGGACTCAAATTTAATTGATAAAAATATTTTTTTGGTTGCCATGGATTGTTCTGATAATATTGAAAAAAGAAGACTAGAATACGGTCCTGGTGATATAGGAGATGCAATGGCAAAATACATTGTAGAGATATGTATCCCTTTTGTATATGATAATTATCCGATTAAGGGAAAACAGCTTAAAGAGTCTAAAGTTTTTTTTGCCGGATCAAGTATGGGTGGGGTTTTGGGCTTTAGATTAGCCACTCAGTATCAAAATTTATTTGATGGCGTATTAGCTTTTTCACCTGCTGTGAAGGTTAATACGGGAGATGGGTTAAAGGTAGATGCATTGAGACCCTGGTCACTCTCTGGATACCCGACTCCAGTAAGTCCATTTTACATAGATAATGGTGGACCCGGTTTGGAATCTCAATTGCAGCCAGGTATTGACATGATGATTTCTAAGTTAGATTCAATAGGCTTTGTTCGAAATAAGGATTATATTTGGGTAAAGGATTTAGAATCTTACCATGGAGAGCTTGGTTGGAGAAAAAGATTCCCAAATGCATTTCAATGGGTTTTTAATTCTGCTCATAATTAGAAATTCCTGGTTAGAATAATAAAACATAGCTTCTATTGAAGCTCATAAATATGTATAAATATGAAATACAAATCTTCTTTTTTCGCCACTTTATTTGTTTCGTGCATTTTTGCTTTTGGACAAAACCCAAAGCAAATGCGTATAAGCTTTGACTATATTCAACCCCCACAGGTTTTATTGTCAAGTGATTTCAAATACTCCTCTTCGGGCAGTGTTACTTATGAAGAAGAAGTTTTAATGGAAAAAGCAGAAAATGATGTTGCAATGGAAGAATGGAACAGCTTGAGTATGACAAAGAAATTAAAAAGAAAGTCTGTTGACGGTAGTAACCTTCCGTATAATAAATATTTCCCAACCATTCACTCAAGTGATAGATTAACTAGTTTCGTTTCAATAGAGGGCCTTAATAAGTCTCAAGATGCAAAGGCTAGTGTCAACCTGATAATAAATAGACCAATAGTTTCGTCATCCTCAAGAAAAATAAAAGTAGCGCAAGAAAATGGCACCAACGTCACAAGATTTAAGGCAGTTGTTAGCACAAGTACATCTATTGAAGCCATAATAACGGATGATAGGGGTAATATTGAAAACAAAAACTATACAGGTGTCTACACGGTTACAGATCCGGAAGAGTTTGCTGGGAAAATGTTTGGCGGAGGCATTAGTTCAGCTTCCTTTGGAAAAGTTGAAAAAAGGAATTTTCAAGTGTCTGAGAAAATGGCATTGGAGAATGCTCTTAAAGATCTTTCAACTTATTTATCTATGAAATATGGTTTTGTAACGAGAAATAATTATTCGACGGGAATATGGACCTTTAGAACGACAAAAAAGAATAATTATGATGCCATTAATTCTGCATCTCAATCACTTGTGGGAGCCTACAGGTTGGGTATAGATTCCGATATGCGAGAACAATTTGAATCTAAGTTACATGCTGCCATTGATGTGTGGAAAGAAGAGATTGGGAATTACGTGCCAAATGACAAAAAAGCAAGAATCAGTGCTGTTCAGGCTGGGCTTTTGTTTTTAAATATTGCTGAAGCTTATCTCTGGATGCAAGATTGGGGTAAATGCTCTCAGGCCCTGGGTGATTTTGAATCGATTTTATCAATGAACAAAAAATTGGGCCGCGTTAACGGAGGTTTGGCACATTATAGAAGAATTGAAAATTTACAAAAGGATTTACAAATTAGATACTCATCCTTAAGCGAGTAATCAAAATCATAGGGGTGATACTATAATCCCTATAATGGTCAGAATAATAAAAATTATCGTTTGAATAATAAAGGCAATGTTATTGGGAATTAACAAAGCCCAATGAATTTCTCCATATTTTTTCCATTGAAATGGGGGTTTGCTTACTGGAGATTTCATTTCTTTAATTCTGTCTATTTCCTTCGGGGTTTTTTTTGAATAAAACTCTCCACAGAATGTGCATTCATATTCATAATGGCTAATATGAGGTTCTACCTCATACCATTTGAAACAAGAGGGGCACTTGACAGTCTTCATTTTAATTGTCTCGAATAATTTTTAGGGCTGCATTATAATTAGGTTCATCTCCAATTTCTTTCACTTGTTCCCGGTAAATAACTATTCCTGAGTAGTTTAATATTACCACTGCACGACTAAAAAGACTTTTAAACTTAGTATTTAGCATCCTAACGTGATAGTCTTTTGAAAAATCATCATCCCTGAGTTCGGAGAGAACAATCGCATCATCTATTCCTTCATTACCGCACCACTGATGAAGAGAGAAAGGAAGATCTCTGCTTATATTTAAAACGACTACATTTTCCATTGATGAAGCCATTTTGTTGAACTTCCGAACAGAATTTTGACAGACTCCCGTACCGATGCTTGGAAAAATATTTAAAACAACTTTTTTCCCTCGAAAATCTGATAATTTTTTTTCAGATAAGTCTCCAGATGTGAGTTTAAATTCAGGGGCTTTTGACCCGATACTTGGAAGTTCTCCAGCAGTTTGTGCTGCTTCTCCACCGAAAGTTATGTCTGCCATTTTTTAAAATTAGTGAAAATGAGACTTAAAGATTATTTGTATCGGTAAAAAAAATACAATATGAACTAAGGTACGCTTAGCGAATCTATAGAATCGCTTTATAAATAGCTTGTAATGCTCCAGCAGAAACGACGAAAATTAAGAGCCATCTTACATATCGCTGCGCCTTGGGAATTCTGATTATATATCTTGTTCCAAACCAAGCTCCTAAAATACTTCCAAATGCCAAAATTAGGGAAGGCCGCCATATGACCAGGTCATTGAAGATATAAATCACACCAGCTGGAATAGCTAAAATAGCCGCCATCAATAATTTAATGACATTTGCATCCCTCAAGCTCCATTTGTCAGCTAACACAAGAACTGAAAGCATAAGAACTCCAATACCCATCTGGACATAACCCCCGTAAAATCCAATCATAAAAAAATAAAGAGCAGATTTAAAAGGAGATAGGCCTCGAATGGATTCAGATGAACCTGTCCATCTTTTTTCTCCCCAGAATAGTGTAAATAACATGGCGGTCATTACAATTGCCAGCGACCATTCCATTACATTCGGTGAAATTTGACTTCCAAGTATTCCTCCTGACAATGACCCTAAAAAAGTTGGGAGAATTAAATTCTTTCCTTTCAGGAAGAGGTAATTTCTTCTTGATGTTTTTCTTATACTAAAAATACCAGTTACAGTTTGAGCTATTACTCCAATTCGGTTACTAGCATTTGCTGTCGCTCCATCCATTCCCCCGAATAAAAGTAAACTCACTGTTAAAGCAGAGCCATTACCAGCAAGAGTATTAATGACCCCCGCTAAAATGCCACCAAAAAAGAATAATATTTCTGTTGCCAAAGACATGAATCAAAGATAGGTGAAGGTCGTACCTTTGGGTTAATGCTTGGGAAATAATGTGAATATGTGCAAGTTTATGAAGAGATGGGTAATTTGTTTTCTAACTGCCATATTTTTTGGTTGTCAGAATTCGGGTGATGATTCTTTTTTACCTGTAAAAAATGAATTCGGGGTTTTAAAATTGAAATTGGATACTGTAGAAATTTTTGATGAGCGGTTTTTCTCTGTTGAATATGAATTGGTGTCATTGAGAACTGGGAACTACAGAATAGGGATAGATTTATCTCAGAATTTAAGAGAAAAATACAAAGGAGTTAAAAGACTAAAAGATTCGGTAATAGAGTTTATGCATGCAGGTGATACTCTTTTCGGATCTAAATACTACTCCGAATTTCCCATATCTAAAGGGCTATTAGAAATATCGAGTAGCCTCAATTATTATTCTGATAATAATGAGGAAAAGTCTCTATCCGAAGATAATTTTAAAAGGAAAGACTAAATGTCTAATATCACGAACCCAGATGAAATTTTTATTGCAAAAACCTTAAAGGGGCTTGAAGATGTTTTAAGAGAGGAGTTGCTAAAATTAGGAGCAAGAGATATTCAAATGATGACTCGTGCTGTGAGATTTAAAGGAGATCTAGGATTCCTTTACAAAGCAAATATTTGTATTGGGTCTGCGGTAAGAATACTTCGCCCAATTAAATTTGTTGAAGTTCATCGATCTGAAGACCTTCTTGTCGCTGCTCAAAAAATTCCTTGGGAAAAATGGTTTCATCCTGATAAGACTTTTGCTGTTTATGCATCTGGAACTCATCCAAAATTTGATCACACTGGTTATGCAGCTTTGGTTTTAAAAGATGGTATTGTTGATCGATTCCGCTCTAAAATAGGGAAACGGCCATCTGTAGATCGCGAATTCCCGCAAATTAGAATTGAACTTCATTTGAATAAAAGACATTGCACAATTAGTTTTGATTCATCGGGGGATTCTCTGCATCGCCGAGGTTATCGAAAAGAAATGACTATTGCTCCAATGAGTGAAGTTCTGGCAAATGGGTTACTTCGCCTTACTGGATACCGGGGAGACCGCCCTTTATATGATCCCATGTGTGGTTCAGGTACTTTTCCTATAGAAGCCTCTATCATCGCAGATCATATTCCAGCAGGGATTTACAGGGATTCATTTGGATTTATGAATTGGTTGGACTACGATAAAGAATTACATGCATTGATTCATGTTTCTGCCTTAAAAAAAATTAGTGAATCTCCCAATGAAATATTTGCCTCTGATATAGATTCTGGTTCTGTAAGAATTTCAAAATCAAATTCGGAATTAGCTCTTGTAGAAGATAGAATTTCATGGTCCGAAAAAGATTTTATGTTATCTGATCCGCCAAAAAAAAGAGGGCTTCTTGTGATTAATCCACCTTATGGCCGAAGAATTGATTCAGATATCGAGTTAACTTATCATAGAATCGGGGAACATTTAAGGAAGGCCTACAAGGGATGGACTGCCTGGATTGTAGTCCCTAGCGCAAAAGCTTCTAAGGCATTACAAATGAAATCCAAGCGACAAATAGCTTTTCAAAATGGAGATTTGGATTGTATGTGGCAAGAGTTCGATATTTATACTCAATGAAAAAAATAGGAATATTAACATCGGGAGGCGATGCTCCTGGGATGAATGCCTGTATTCGAGCGGCGGTTAGGACGGCTGTTTTAAATGATATTAAGGTTTTGGGTTTTTACAGAGGTTATGAAGGTTTAATTGAGAATGACTCTAAGGAACTTACTCGCTATGATGTAAGGAATATTATTCATCGTGGAGGTACATTCTTAAAAACTGCAAGAAGTTCAGATTTCAAAACCCTTGATGGCAGACTTCGCGCATCGAAAGTTATTCGATCTCATGGATTAGATGGGATGATTGTTATTGGTGGAGATGGTTCATTTACTGGAGCTAATTTATTATCAATTGAACATGATATACCGGTTATAGTTTGCCCCGGGACAATTGATAATGATCTTTTTGGGACTGACTACACCATTGGTTATCAGACAGCTGTGGATACTGCATTAGATGCTGTGGATAATATTCGAGATACAGCGGCATCGCATAATCGATTGTTTTTTGTTGAGGTCATGGGACGTGATGCAGGTTTAATTGCCTTGAGAACAGGAATAGCAGCTGGTGCTGAAGGAATACTAATTCCAGAGACTCCTACAGATTTGAATCAACTTGTTAATTATTTAAAAACGGACTTTAAGAAAAAAAGACGATCAGGAATCATTATTGTTGCTGAAGGAGATTCTGAAGGTGGAGCTTATGAAGTTGCAAAGAAAGTACAAGAACAGTTTCCTAATTGGGAGACAAAGGTTACGGTTCTCGGTCACATTCAGCGAGGCGGAAAACCAAACGGTTTTGATCGAATTTTAGCGAGTAGAATGGGTCATGGAGCTTTATTGGCATTAAAGCAAGGTAGAAATCGTGAAATGATTGGCATTAAAGCTGGAAAACTTGTACACATTCCTATTGAAAAAGCGATTAAACATAATGTGGCTATCAGTCCTTATTTGCTGGATTTAGTGAAGGCATTATCTTAGGAATATGTGGGTTGAAGTTATTCTCCCTGTTCCCGTTCATTCTACATTTACATATTTTTGGAATGAATCATTAAAGCCTATTCCTGGGTTACGAGTACATGTCTCATTTGGCAGACAGAACTGTTTGATGGGCGTAATACAAAAAATTCAAGAAAATAGACCTGATTTTGATTGTAAGCCAATTCTAAGAGTCTTAGATGATTATCCCAGAATTCAAATTCAACAAATTAATCTATGGAATTGGATTTCTGATTATTATTTATGCCCTATTGGTGAGGTAATGCAGTCTGCACTACCCGCATTTTTTAAACTAAAAGAATCTGATAGTGGTCCTTACACATTGGGTGATGGATCGGTCGCACACTGGCGGTGGTATGCGAAAAAAAGTGATTCAGGAAAAATATCAGAAGTTTTTTCACAACTGAATAGAGCAAAACTTCAATCTGAGGCGTTATTGTCCTACTTTCAAATTTGTTCGAATCAATTAGATATGGATTCAGAATATTATCCATGGATTTCTCAAGATTTTTTACTTGAATATTCCTCAGTAAAAGCTGTTCAACTGAATGCTTTAAAAGAAAAAGGTTTCTTAAAGAAAAGTATGCGTCATTCTATTATTGAGGCAATTCCCGAGGGTGAAAAAATCGATCTATCGGACTCTCAGTTGGATGCTTTTAGTAGCATTAAAAAAGGTTTTTCAATGGGAAAGCCAGTACTATTAAAGGGTGAGACAGGTAGTGGTAAGACAGAGATTTATTTAAAATTAGCGGATGACATTCTTAAAAGTGGTAAACATGCTCTTTTACTTGTGCCAGAAATCGCTCTTACTGCTCAATTATACAAAAGAATCGAGAAGTCTTTGGGTAGAGATTTAGTATCAGTATACCATAGTAAGGCGTCTGAAAGTGAAAGAAGAGATGTTTGGCAGTCTTTATTAAATCCAGAAACTGGACCAAGGCTTATTTTAGCTGCTCGATCCGGAATTTTTCTTCCATTAAATCATGTAGGTGTAATAGTGGTTGACGAGGAGCATGAGACTTCATACAAACAATATGAACCCTCTCCAAGGTATCATGCTCGGGATGTAGCAGTATGGATATCAAAAAAAATAAAGTGTGGTATTGTCCTGGGATCTGCGACTCCGAGCATAGAATCATTTCATAATGCAAATCAATTGAAATACTTTAAAGTAGAGTTAAAAGAACGTTTTGGGTCTTCAGAACCACCAAAAATTGAAATGTTATCATTGATAAAGTATAAATCAATGAAGATGATGAAGGGCCCTTTGTCTTTGCCAGCCGCTGAATTAATTGAAAGAGTTTTAGGCAAAAATCAACAAGCTTTAGTATTTCAAAATCGACGAGGTTATTCGCCCTATCGAACATGTATGTCATGTGGATGGACTGAGCCATGCTCAGAATGTGATGTTGCCGTTACGTTTCACAAAGAAAGTAAATTGTTAAAGTGTCATTATTGCGGAAATTCAAGAAAGCCGTCCAAAAAATGTCCTTCATGTCAAGGCTCTGCATGGAAATTAAGAGGTATTGGTACTGAAAGAATTGAAGAGAGCTTAGATGAAATTTTTCCTGATGCTAATATTTTAAGAATAGATTCAGATTCTGCTCGAAAAAAGAAATCAATGTCGCATTTTATCGAATGGCTTGAGACAGGAAAAGTGGATATCCTTGTGGGGACTCAAATGATTGGGAAAGGAATAGATATATCCGGATTATCGATTGCTATAATTCTTGACGCTGATAACGCTCTACAAATGCCTGACTTTAGATCTCATGAGCGTGCTTTTCAATTATTTTCTCAAGTTGCAGGTAGAACTGGAAGGAGACAAAATCAAGGTCATGTTATTATTCAAACAGTAGCTCCGGAACATCCAGTTCTACTGGCTGTTCAAAAAGGAGCTTATGACATTATGGCTAAAAGCATTTTGGAGGACCGGAGACTCTATCATTATCCACCTTTTGTAAAAATGGTAAAAATTGAATTACGTCATTCAAAGGAAGTTATAGTCGAAGATGCAGCTAAATTTCTCGCAGAGAAGTTAGTTAGGAGTTTTGGAGGCGGAGTTCTGGGGCCTGAAAAACCCGCAGTATCTCGTATAAAAAATTTCCATCTTCAACATATATGGATGAAATTCCAAAATGGTAAATCGCTCCCTATGATGAAAGAAAAACTCAGAAAAATTAATAATTCAATCTATTTTAGTTCAGACTTTAGGTCTGTAAAAATTCATATTGACGTAGATCCCTATTAATTGGTTTAGTTTTCTTCAAGGCATTTTTCAGAATTAAATAATTTTGAAAAACCAAATAAAGCGGCGCCATGAACAATGATGATGAGAAGCCAGTCAAGAATAATCCCTCTGGCAATAAGTTGAGCGCTCTGGCTCATAGGCACTATCCAAGAGATTAGACTACTACTCAAAAAACTCAAGCTATTCCATTTAAATATTTTTCTTTTCATGTTAGAATTATTGATGAAAATTGTCTTTTTCGATTTTTTCACTTAACTGAATCCATAGACTTTCATTTGGAGGCGGGGCTGTTAGAGTTATTGAATTAGATTTAACCGGATGTTTAAATGATATTTTTTGTGCATGGAGAGAAATGGAGCCATTTTTGTTTGATCTTTTTGCTCCGTATTTAAGGTCTCCTTTGATTGGATGCCCAATAGTACTGAGTTGACATCTAATTTGGTGATGCCTCCCAGTCTCTAGAATTATTTCGAGTAAACTGTATCTCTCTCCGGCTGAGATGACTTCATATTTGAGTATTGCTTCTTTTGCCTCTTTTTTCGTTGAAATGAAACTTTTTTTTTGTTTGGGATCCTTCCATAGGGAATTGACAAGGCGTGATACATTATTCTTAGGCTTACCCTCAACAATAGCCCAGTATGTCTTTTTTATTGCTCTTTCTGCGAATAATTGACTGACTCTAGTCAAAGATTTTGAGGTTTTTGCTAAGATTACTATGCCAGAGCTTGGTCTATCCAATCGGTGGGGAAGTCCAATAAATGCCTTTCCTGGTTTATTAAAACGTTTTGCTACATCTTTTTCTGCCCAATCTTTTAGTGTCCAATCTCCTGATTGATCACCCTGAACAAGTAGTCCAGAGGGTTTATTTACAATTAGTAGATGATTATCCTCAAGTAAAATAGTAGGATGCTTTAAATCACTAGTAACTTTCTTTTTCACTTGGAAATGATCCTGATTTTACGTCATTGATATAATCCATTATTGCATTTGGGATTAACTCCTCAAGATTTAAATAGCGTCTTAAGAACCTTGGATTAAACTCAGTGTTCATTCCCAGCATGTCATGCAAAACTAGTACTTGACCACCCACATTGGGTCCAGCGCCAATTCCTATGGTTGGAATTTTTACTGAATCACTGACTTTTTTTGCCAAAGAAGCTGGTATTTTTTCTAGAACTATGGCAAAACAACCCGCTTTTTCAAGAGATTTTGCATCTTCAATTAGCTGATTAGCTTCTTCCTTTTCTTTGGCTCTGACTGCATATGTTCCAAATTTATATATACTCTGAGGAGTAAGTCCTAAGTGCCCCATTACAGGTATTCCAGAACTTACAATTCGTTTAATTGTTTCAACAATTTCAGAACCTCCTTCTAGTTTTACAGCATGGCCCCCAGATTCTTTCATTATTCTTATAGATGAGTATAAAGCTTCCTGCGGATTACCTTGATAACTACCGAAAGGAAGATCAACTACGACAAGCGCTCTTTCTACTGCTCGAATAACACTAGATGCATGATATATCATATGTTCCAATGTAATTGGTAGTGTAGTCTCATGGCCAGCCATAACATTACTTGCAGAATCTCCAACAAGAATAACATCTATGCCAGATTTATCCACTAATCTCGCAAGACTAAAGTCATATGATGTTAGCATTGTTATAGATTCACCTTTCTGTTTCATCTCAAAAAGGCTATTGGTGGTGACTTTTTTATATGATTTCTTCTCTTTTGACATTTTATGGACTTTGAATCAAAAGTACAACGGCAAGTCGTGGTATCTTTACAACAATGAAATTAAGAGAAATTTTTATTTTTTGTTCGATCTTGTTTTTGGCCTCTTCGTGTGATAATTCGCTTGTTGTTACATCGCCATACGAAAACATACCCATTATCTATGGTATATTAAATCCAAACTCGGATACTCAATATGTTCGTGTTGGAAAGGCTTATTTAGGCCAAGATGGTCCAAATGGAGGTTTGAATAATCCGGATAGTCTATATTACTCTGATTTAATTGTTCAGCTACAGGCTTTTAAGGAAAATGGTGATTTATTTTGGACTAAAGCCCTTAATCAAACGACTGATATTCCTAAAGATTCAGGATTATTTACAACTCAAGGTCATAGATTATACAGGATAGTTATTCCGGATTTCATCTCAAATGAAAAGCGATTGGATTGGTCTTACAAGATATTACTTAAAACAGATTTAAATTCTCCCTCTTTTGCTAGTGCTGAAACTCCGATGGTTAAAGAGTTTAGAATTAAACGACCAAACTTTCAAGGGACTCAACGATTTAGTTTCACCTCAAGCAAAGGTGCCGAGATTCAATTTTACCAGGCTGTAAATGCCCGCATATATCAGGGTTATGTAGATTTTTTGTACATGGAGATGCCAGAGGGGAGTCAAATGGATTCCACACGACATTCAGTTAGGTATAACCTTCCTTACACTATTGGAAGTTCTCTAAATGGAGGTAGTTATTTAAGTAATTCTTTGAGTTACGAGGCCTTTTATACGTTTTTATCAGAAAAGATTCCTCAAGCCCCGGGCTATATTAGGTTTTTTCGAGGATTCAATGTTCATTTATCAGCTGGGTCTGATGATCTCGCAACATATATTTCAGTTTCTCAACCATCAAATACAATCCTTCAGGATCCCCCATTTTATTCAAATGTTGAAAATGGTGCAGGCATTTTCGCAAGTAGAGTCAGTTTAGAGCGGCCTAATATTGGTTTAACCTCAGCTTCTCTGGATAGTTTAATTTTTGGCAAATTGACATGCCCACTTAGGTTTGCCAAGGCGAGTTTCCTTGATACACTGACATGTAACTGACAATTTGTCTTAGCTGGAGGCTTGGTATAGAGATTGTCATATAACGATTTGAATTAACCAGCGTTATAAGCGAAAAAATAATCGACATGGGTAAAATTATAGGAATAGATTTGGGAACAACGAATTCGTGTGTTTCCGTAATGGAA
>ERZ802830.3786-NODE-3786-length-12509-cov-9.81371_pt1 | contig 12509 bp, 16 predicted proteins | sample MGYA00345654_ERZ802830 | MGnify/ENA primary metagenome ERZ802830 (study PRJEB30503, sample SAMEA104212375) | marine metagenome | biome: Westerlies Biome; feature: [SRF] surface water layer (ENVO:00010504) within the epipelagic zone...; material: water... | reverse complement strand
GGCCAGAAATACATAAAAGCGCATCAGCGAATAAAGGCAAGATGGCTGGCCTTAAATACACCGGATCAACTGCCGATACGAGTGGTAAGGGTGCAACCCGCATCCCTAACTTTGAGTTAGTCAGTTGGAATAAGGTTGATGCTCAGGAACCCACGCCTGAGCCCGAGGCTGCAAAATCTCCCGCAGTCGAGGATGACGAACCTCTATTTTAACTGGCGGGGGGCAGGGTCTAGGCATCAACTAACCCTGTCCCTTTTTACTGTGGGGCAAAAATGTCAGAATTAGCACAACATATAGGGACAGTGGCCAAGGCACTATTGGGAGAGCCTAACGCTAAACTGTCCAACAAATCAGAACTGCGCTGGGGCAATCATGGCTCACTGTCAGTTGACCTGGTGAAAGGCACCTGGTTCGACCATGAGTGCGACCAGGGCGGCGGGGTTGCTGATCTTATCCGCAGAGATAATCCCCTGGCTAATGTGCCCGAGGTTTTACAATCCCTGGGCGTTCCAGCTTCCAATGGCCATGCGGTCCCACATGATACGGTCAGGACTTCCCTAGTCGCAACCTATCCTTATTGTGATGAGCATGGTGAGGTTACATATGAGGTGTGCCGCTTTGAGCCTAAAACCTTCAAGCAAAGGCGCGTGGTTAATGGCAAGGCCATCTGGGGCCTGGGTGATACTGATCCCCTGCCCTACAAATTACCGGATATAATCAACAACCCAACCAAGCCAATCCTGGTGGTTGAGGGTGAAAAGGATGCAGACAACCTGGCTAACCTGGGGTTTGTCGCAACTTGCAACAGTGGCGGGGCTGGTAAATGGGCCGAGTCACTCAATAGATATTTCGAGGGGCGTGATGTAATCGTGCTTCCAGACAATGATAAGGCTGGTGAGGCTCATGTCCGCACTCTCTTGGGCCATTTGCAGGGTAAAGCCAAGCGCATAAAGGTCGTAAGGCTACCCGTCCAGGACAAAGGCGATGTGACTGATTGGATTAGCCAGGGCGGTGATGCCCCAGGACTGAAAGACTTAATCAAACAAGCTGGCGAGGTACGGGAAAAGATAACGCCTCTTCCAACCCTCAGCCTGGATGATATAGCCAATCTGCCACCTGTTGAATGGATGATCGAAGGGGTCATACCAGAAAAGGCCCTGGCCATGATGTATGGAGAGCCAGGCTGCGGTAAGACTTTCATTGCCCTGGATATGGCCCTTAGTGTCGCTCACAAGGCCGAGTGGCAGGGTCAAACTGTCCTGGGTGGTAATGTAGTATATGTGGCTGGTGAAGGCGTGGGCGGTCTTAAAAAGAGGATTGCAGCCTGGCATCAACATAGGGAACTGCCACAAAAAGCACCTTTCACCGTGGTTCCTATCGCTGTTGACTTAATGGATGAGAACAACGCCCAGGATTTACAGACAACAATCCAGGCCGTAGCTGATGGGCCAGTGTCTATGGTTGTGTTCGATACTGTGGCGAGATCAATGTCGGGCGATGAGAATAGCAGCCAGGACATGGGCCAGGTGGTAAGAGCAATGGACGCAGTAAGAGAACAGTTCAATTGCTGCGTCCTGGCTATTCATCACAGTGGTAAGGATAGCAGCCGTGGTGCAAGGGGCTCCAGTTCTCTCCTGGGGGCTGTTGATGCGTCTATGAGGGTTGAAAGGGTCGGTGAGACGGTCAGCCTGGTCGTAGAAAAGCAAAAAGACGCAGAGATGATGGACCCCATCTGGCTTAATACCAGGACAATTGAGGTTGGTTCTGGCGTCCTGGCTTTAGAAGTGGACACAAGTTTAGTGCTAGAGCGAACCGACCAGGGGCCCACAAGCAGTAGTGCAAAGGGGCTGAGGCCAGCCCAAAAGGCAGTCCTGGATGCCCTGGATGACGCAATCATTACATCTGGTCAGCCATCGCCCGGGGGTGAAAACTATCCGGCTGGTGTGACCGTGGTTGCGGAGACTGCATGGCGTCAAACTGCACTCGCAAAATCAATTTCAACTGGCAATTCTGATGCCGAGCGGAAGGCTTTTTCGAGGGCGGCAGAAGCCCTCATTCAGAAGAAAATCGTGGCAAAATGGCAAAATCTAGTCTGGAAGGTAAAATAGGCATGGGACAAGTGGATGGGACAAAATGTCCAGAGTAAAAACAAAGGGTTATAAGAAATGGGACAAGTCTGGGACAAGTGTCCGACAGACGGGACGGACAGGACACTCTCTAGAGTCCTGTCCCAACTGTCCCATGTCCGATGAAACCAGGTTAGTGATCGAAGCCCATGACCTTGTGGCAAGAGAGATGGAAATCAAATGGGGTGTCGAGAGATTGCACAAGATCGTGCCAGATGAGTTGGGCCAGAAGTTCATCTCCCAACGAGACAAATTGAATGAGGCAATCCATCAATCGAAAGATGAGGATATGAGACGGCATGGGGCCGCAATGAAACGGGCCTACCAGGTATTAGATGAGGAAGCGACAAAGATGGGTTGCGCCCTGGTTGGAACAGACTATTGGGAAATGTCGCACCCTGGAAAGCCTGGCGTGGTGATTAGATTGGTTAAGACCCAGGAAGAAATGCCAACAGATCAGCCCGAAGGCGTGGCTTATCTGAGTGCAGATGAATTGATGGCGTTTGTCCCAGGGACAGTCATTGAGATCAAGCGGACTTTTAGTGGCTCCAGGGTCACTGAGATTAAAGGAAAGGACAAGATGCCAGATGACCCAATCCCCTTTTGATGACAAGCCCGACATTCGCAAATATAGCGTACTGCCAGCAAGAGCCATCCAGGATGATAACTTGCATTGGACAACGCTAAGAGTGCTTGGTGCTATCTGTCTTTATACCAATGCCTATGGAATAGCCTGGCCGTCCAGGATGACAATCGCCAGGCACGTTAGCCGAAGCACTAAGACTGTCAGCGATCACGTTCAAAGGCTGATGAAAGCTGGCTATGTGCGTAAGTTGCAGCCCCGTGATTACCCGCCGAAGATCAAGGTCCATAACACATGGCGAACAAACCGATACCAGGTGATGTTCGATGGGGCTCAGACTGAGTTACCGAGCAACGAACAGTTCTGGAGCCCGAGGCCAAAGGTGGCAACTGAGCCGCTCGAAGAGAAAGCTATGAACGTGACGCATACTAGAAGGGAGTCTGAGGGTCGGAATGGCGACTTTAAGATATTGGCACAAGCGTTTGTTTCTGGCATCCAAATGGCTTGCGGTCAGCATAGAATAGCTGGGCCGAACGAGGATTTAGCGCGGCCCCTGGCAGATCGTGGCGTAACAGCCGCACAGATCAAGACTGCAACCGTTGATATGACTAGGCACAACCTCAAGTCTGGCCGGATGCCACCGTTAACAATCGAACAGGTCGCAAAGTGGGCGGCATTATGATAGCCTCAGATTACAATAGCCAAACGTTGGCTTGGCAAGTGTAAGGGGTGCCGGACAAATGACGCAAGTGACTGTAATCGTTGACAAAGCACTATGGCCCCCCCACCCGTCCGGTATACATACGGGGGGTTGCCTCAAAATTTTAACCGTTTTCATAGGAGAAAACCAATGTGGACTAAATTCTTAAAATTATTCTTTCCAACCTTTGTGTCAGAGCCCACCAGGGCGCGGGATAAGGCTGGACGCCTAAAAGCTGATGATAAAAGGACGCCCAAGATTAATGAGGCGTGGAAGGGCGGCAAGGCTCCAGCCAAGAAGCGTGGACGCCCCGCTAAGAAGAAATGAGCGTGGATAGATACACTGACTCGATTGAGGCTGTTGCTGATATATTGAGGGAGCGGGGCGATAACTACGGTGCGCCCTACGCCAATCATGTGACGATTGCGAAGATGTGGTCTGCGGTCCTGGGCCATGACATAAGCCCGAACCAGGTGGCGATGTGCATGATTGCGGTCAAGCTATCGCGCCTGGCTAACCAGGACACGCATGATGATAGTTGGGCTGACATTATTGGTTACGGCGGCATTGGTCGCGGTATCGCAGCGATAGAGAGGGATGTTGAAAATGCTCTTAACAAAAACCGTTGTGGCGATGACCACTGAGGAGTTTGCCCAGGAGTTGGTGCGGCTGAGGCGTGAGACGCTTACCGTTGAACGTGAGGTTGGCCGCGCCAAGAATGGCCGATATGGCGATAACATGAGGAAGGGCAAGCAGATTGCGCCTTTTAAGTATGTGAAGTGGAGCCGAATGGGGTGAGTAAAAAGCTGACAACCAGGCAGATGCGAAAGGCTTTGGTCTTTGGCTCTGATGATGAGCGAGAGGGCGTGAAACAGGAGTTAGCTGTTATTGCGTCCAGTGATATTACCCAGGTTATGGAGTGGAAAGAAGATGGCAGGGTATCTTTGCGTAGTAGCGATGACATTCCACTTGAGACAAAAAAGGCGATCAAGAAGATCAAGGTCACGCCAACCAGGGCGGGTAACGCCATTGAGATTGAAATGCACGACAAGGTTTCTGCCTTGCGGATGCTCGCAAAGCATCATGGGTTATTGGAAACGAGCCTTGATAAGACAGATCGGCCTAGCGTGATTGGGATTAATATGACGGGTCCGGTTGTGACTCACTATGAGGAAAAAGATGGGACGGACGAAAGCAGCGAGTGATAGATCACCCAGGCGTAAAACTGACGCTGATGGGGCTTTTGGTGGGCTAGATTTAGATTTTAGTTCTAGCCCTACGGTTTGGAAGTTTCTGTCTGATAATAGCTTTTTTAGGGGTCTTATGGGCCCTGTTGGCTCTGGCAAGTCTTATGCTAGTGCCGCTGAGGTTATGCTGAGGGCGGTTAAACAGCCCGTATCTCCGAAGGATGGGGTCAGATATACGCGGTTTGTTGTGGTGCGAAACAGCTATCCTGAGTTGCGGACAACAACGATTAAGACCTGGTTGGAGTTATTTCCAGAACATACATTTGGTCCAATGCGTTGGAGCCCACCATTGACGCATCATATTAAGTTGCCAGCCAGGGGAGATGCGGCAGGGATTGACTGTGAGGTTATATTCCTGGCCCTGGATCAGCCTAAAGATGTGCGGAAACTTTTATCTCTTGAGTTAAGTGGTGCCTGGGTAAACGAGGCGCGCGAACTCCCGCTCAGTATTGTCCAGGGGCTAACGCATCGTGTCGGGCGGTATCCTACCAGGGCGAATGGTGGTTGCCCCTGGCGAGGTATATGGGCTGATACCAACCCTATGGCAGACGATCATTGGTGGTATCGCTTGTCGGAAAAGGAGCCAGTAAAGGGCAAATATAAATGGAACTTTTATAATCAGCCGCCAGGTATGCTTGAGGTAACAAGCGAAAACCCTGAGGCTTTGCCTGGTGGTGGTAGGTTATGGGCTAATAATCCAAAGGCTGAGAATGTTGGTAATCTGCCAAATGGCTATTATGAGCAACAGATTGGCGATAAGGAACTTGATTGGATTGAGTGCTATGTGGGCGGCAAATATGTCTATGTGAAGGAAGGTAAGCCCGTTTGGCATGAGTATGATGACACGATCATGGTTGACCATGACCTGACCCCAGACTTGTCATTGCCCCTGCACGTTGGCCTGGACTTTGGATTGACCCCTGCGGCTGTTATTGGCCAGCGGTTTGCGTCTGGTAAATGGCACGTTTTAGAGGAGATTGTGACCGAGGACATGGGGCTGGAGCGATTTGGTCAGATGTTGCTTTATGAACTAAATATGAAATATCCCAAGTTCGAGGTGAAGGTTTGGGGTGATCCGGCTGGTATGAAGCGGGATGAGATATTCGAGGTTACAGCTTTTGACCATTTGCGGACCATTGGGCTAACTGCCCAGCCTACAGCGTCAAATGACTTCCAGGTGCGCCGTGAGGCTGGCGCAGCCCCTATGTTGCGGCTGACTGATGGGAAACCAGGGCTGAGGGTCAATGCCCGTTGTACGAGGCTTAGAAAGGCCCTGGCGGGTGGGTATCATTTCAAGCGGGTTGGGATTAGTGGCGGCAATGATCGATTTAGGGATGTGCCAAACAAGAATGATTCGAGCCACGTTGGCGATGCTTATGGGTATTTGCTCCTGGGGGCTGGCGAACATAGGCGAATGACCAGGAGTCGTTTGAGGAATGACGGGCTCCCTACCCTGGCAAAGACTGATTTCAATATATGGTAACGGCCCAGGATGTAGAAAGCTGGTGTGGACTGCGGACTGTGGACTTTCATCCAAGTCATATTCATTTGATGGAACTGACTGATTACTCCAGGTGGTTTAAGCAGTCTGTTACTGGCTACACCGAAAGCCTATGGGCCCAGGCGCAAAGTAACCCAGCATTTACGCTTTTTTATGATGATAAGCCATTTCTCTCATTCGGGTTTTATGAACTTTGGGGCGGTGTGGCTGAGGGCTGGATGGTGCCAAGCAATCGTATTGAACGCAATCCAATTGTAATAGGCAAGGCTGGTCGAGCGGTTTTCTATCACATTGGTCCTGCTATGCAATTACGGCGATTGCAGTTCATGGTTCGTTCATCTCACTTACAGGCTGTTCGCTTTGCCGAGTTTGTTAAATTTAAGAGAGAGGCAACCCTCACAGAATATGGGCCTGAGGGTGATGACTATCATATTTATGTGAGGTTCTACGATGAGTAATTTTATTAAAAAGATTTTTGGTATGCCCAAATCGCCAGTTGCGCCTGTCCAGGATAAAGCCCAGGTCGAGGCCATGCAGAAGCAGACTGAAATCCTGGATAAGCAAGAGAAAAGGCTTGAAGAAGAGGAAAAAACCGCAAAATCAAGAATGGCGGCTAGGTCTGCATCCAGGCGCAAGAGTCGTGGTGGTTATCGGTTATTGCTCTCAAGCAATAGGGATAACGCTCAGACGGGCATCAAAGGATCAGGTTCAACTCTAGGGGGCTAATATGCCGAAGAAAAAAGGTAAAGGTGGTCGGGGATATTAGATGGCAAAAATCGATCCGCGTGAATTGATGAAACGGGCCGATAGGGCCGACTCTCGAAAAGACCAATGGCGCACTATTTATGAGGAGTGCTATGAGTTTGCCTTGCCTCAGCGCAATCTTTACTCGGGCCATTATGAGGGCAAGACGCCTGGGCAAAACAAAATGATGCGAGTGTTTGACGCTACAGCGATTAACTCAACCCAGCGTTTTGCTAACCGTATTCAATCAGCCCTCTTCCCGCCCTATCGCTCCTGGTGCAAGTTGCATCCTGGGAATGATGTGCCCGAGGATCGTCAAGAAGAGATAGGCCAGGCGTTAGATATATACACTGACAAGATGTTTGATGTTATCAGGCAAACCAACTTTGACCTGGCTATGTCTGAGTTTCTCCTGGATTTATGTGTCGGAACAGCCGTGATGCTGGTCCAGCCAGGCGATGATGATGCCCCTGTCCGCTTTACCGCAGTCCCGCAATACCTGGTTAGCCTTGAAGAAGGGCCATATGGGGTGGTTGATAACGTCTATCGAAGGCTGAGAACCAGGATCGATGTGATAGAACGCCAATGGCCTGATGCAAAACTGCCTGACGATCTGATTAAGAAAGCCCAGGACAAGCCAGAAGAAGAAATCGAATTGCTTGAGGCCACGGTTTGGTCTGAGCCTATGCAGACCTATTGCTATCATTTGATTTATTCCAAGGATAAAAAGCACGTTGGCGCGGTGGAGTTAGTCTATCGCACAATGAAGGTTAGCCCCTGGATTGTTGCCCGTTATATGAAAGTCTCGGGCGAGGTTTATGGCCGTGGGCCCCTGGTAAGCGCAATACCTGACATAAAAACGCTGAATAAGGTTAAGGAACTGGTGCTTAAAAACGCCTCTATCGCTGTTGCTGGTGTCTATACAGCCGCAGATGACGGCGTTTTGAACCCAGCTAATATTTCTATTACGCCTGGTGCGATTATCCCTGTTGCCAGGAATGGTGGCCCCCAGGGCGAAAGTTTGAAGGCATTGAAGTCTGCGGCTGATTTTAACGTAGGCCAGCTAGTGATTAACGACCTCGTTATGGCGATTAAAAAAATGCTTTTGGATGACACTTTGCCAATCGATACCCAATCAGCCAGGTCCGCCACGGAAATCGTAGAACGCATGAAGGAGCTATCTGCCAACATGGGCGCGGCCTATGGCAGAATGATAACCGAGTGCATGATGCCCCTGGTCAATCGGATCTTATACGTTATGGATGAGAAGAACCTGATTGATATGCCGCTCAAAGCAGATGGCAAGGTTGTGAGGGTTATACCAGTGTCACCACTGGCCCAGGCTCAGAATATGGATGATTTGCAGAATGTCTTGCAATTTACACAGATCGTCCAGGGCGTTGGTCCTATGGGCCAGGTCGCAATCAACCAGGATGCAATGCTTGATTACATTGTGGATAAGATGGGCATCCCCCGCTCAGTGGTAAATAACGAAGAAACCCGCGAGGCAATCATTGAGCAAATGCAGCAACAGATGACGCAAATGCAGGGACAACAAGCTAGTGAATGACATTGAAGAAATGGATAAAACCTTTGTGCGATGCTTCTCCACAAGGGATGGCCAGGCTGTCTTGGAATATTTACGCAATACAACAATAGAGCAAGCTACCTGGTTTCCAGGGGATGACCCCTCTCATGGCTTTCACCGTGAAGGTCAAAACTCCCTGGTTAGAGATATTGAGAAGCGTATTAAACGAGGTAGAGAAACATGAACGAAGAAAATCTGGCCGAGAGCGATAACTCCCCTGAGGAGCCGCATCCCGATAACCAAGATCAACTTTTAAGCCTAAAAGCTGAGGCAGAAGAGACAACTGAACCAGAAGCAATGCCTCACCTGGCAAGCGAAGAGCCCCAGGAAGAGCCTGTTGAGTGGGGTGATCGTCCTGATTGGATGCCGGAATCACATTGGTCCGCAGAAAATGGACCAGATATTGAGGGCATGGCAACAGAACTGGCTACGGTTAACAAAGATTATAAGGAACTGCGGACCAAAATGAGCCAGGGGTTACATAAAGCCCCGAAGGACGGGAATTATGAAAGCACTGTATTGGCTGAAGCTGGGGTTGCAGAAGATGACCCCCTACTTACGGGATTTCTTGATGTGGCTAAAGAACATGGGATTTCGCAAGATGCGTTTAATGAAATTTCAAACCTGGTTCTGGCTGTCGCTGGAGAAGCTCAAGAGGACGCTGAAACAACTGTGGCACAAGAGCGGGCAAAGCTGGGTCGCAATGCGGAAAAGATTATCCAAGAGACGGATCAATGGCTTATGAAACTTGGCCCTGGTAAGAACAATTCTGGGGTTTTGGATCAGAGTGAAATGGAAGCCCTGGCAAACGCATCTACCAATGGCCACTTCATCTCTGCCATGAACAAAATACGTCAATCCTATAATGAACAGCCTATGCCTGGCATCGAAGTGATGGAAGGCCAGGCAATCACCAGGCAAGAACTGGACTCTATGGTTGCTGATCCGCGTTATGGGGTAGATATGGCCTTCACATCTGACGTTGAGCAAAAAGTAATGCAAGCGTATGGAGAAGCATAGGGCGTTACTACAATAGCCAAATGATACGGTTGTTGGTTGTAAGGATATATTTCTAGGGGTATATTCTTATCGACTGACAACCGTTTTTTAGCGGCCAGTTCACGGCATCTATCGGCCCACCAGGACAACCGTTTGCAGTGTTTCAACTTAATTTAATCTAGTAAAGGAGAAAGCAAATGGCCGTTTCTGTTTCAAACGCCTTTGTGACCCTTTTCGACAGTGAGGTGAAGCAAGCATACCAGGGGCAACGCGCCCTTGCTGGGCTGACCCGTGAGCGTTCTGTCGAGGGTTCTATCGTTAAATTTCCGACTATCGGAAAAGGCACTGCATCTATTCGTGTGCCTCAAACTGAAGTAGTACCAATGTCTGTATCCTACAATTCTGTTCAAGCGACAATGCAAGATTTCATCGCCGCAGAATACTCGGATATCTTTAACCAGGCTAAAATTAATTTCCAGGATCGCGCAGAATTGGTCCAGGTAGTTGGGGGAGCGATTGGTCGAAGAATGGACCAGGTGGTTCTTGACGCACTAACTGCGGCATCTGGCACACTTACTGTGGCCAATAGCGTAGGTGGTTCAAACACAAATCTTAATGTTGCAAAGTTACGCGACACAAAGAAACAGATGGATGCCAAAAACGTCCCATCACAAGGCAGAGTTATTATCGCTCACGCGAATAACATGGATGCACTGCTTGCTGAAACGCAAGTCACTAGCAGCGATTTTGCCACCGTAAAAGCCTTAGTGACCGGGGAAGTAAATTCGTTTTTAGGATTCCGCTTTATTTCACTCGGAGACAGAGACGAAGGCGGTCTGGCCATTGATGGTTCGAGTGATCGAACTGTTTTTGCTTTCCATAAAGACGCTATGGGCCTTGGCATCAACATGGCTGAAAAAACCAAAGTGGATTACATACCTGAGAAAACATCATTCTTGATTGCCTCAATGTTTTCTGCGGGTGCAGTCGCGGTTGATCCCGAGGGCATCGCTAAACTCACTTGCCGCGAATAGGAGACTGAAACATGGCATATTCTTCCACTGGACTACAGCCTATTGGCGGTCAAGGTAAAGCCGGAACTGCACCTCAGATGTGGGCTTATACATCTGCGGACGCGATTGCGGCTGTTAATACATCTGGATACTTCAACGCTGCGGCTGATTTGCTCAAAGTTGGTGATCTTATGTATGTCCGCGACTCAGCCACACCAACAGCATCGCTTGTCATAGTGCTTTCAAACGCTTCTGGCGTTGTGGATGTGAGTGATGGCACCGCTATTAGCGTAGCTAACGCTGACTAAAAATCCTCCCTGGGACAACTCTTTAAGAGCGGGGTTGTCCCAATAACTAAAGGAGAGCGGGTGTGGCATCTGGCGATACTAAACTATCAATTTGCAGCGATAGCTTAATTATGCTTGGGGCGAAGCCCCTCTCCTCTTTTTCTGAGGGCACTGATGCAGCGCAAATCTGCGACAGGCTTTATGATGATATTCGGGATAGCACTCTGGGGATGTACCCCTGGACCTTTTCTTATAAGAAAACCACATTGGCTCGAACTACAAACACCCCTTTGAACGAGTTTCTTTATGAATATCAATTGCCAGGTGATCGGCTTAATAATGTAAGGGCCGTTTTCAACGCTGCAACTTCAGCCGCAAAATCTATTGCCTATGGTTGGGAAATCCAGGGTGACAAGCTGTTGACCAGCGAGACTGAAATCCATGTCGATTATCAATACGCTACGCCTGAGGGCGAAATGCCGACATATTTTGTGCAGTTATTAAAATATCAAATGGCCTGGAACATCGCCGAGACTGTTACTGACCAGATAACCAAAGCTGAATATTTTAAGAATATTGCAGTTGGCTCTCCAGGTGAAAACATGAGGGGCGGGTTTTTTAGGGTTGCGGCTACAACCGACAGCCAAAACAGACAAATAGAGGCGATTGAGGATTACAGCTTAATCTCAGTGCGCGGATGAGTCGAATTGTCCAGCTACAAACTAATTTTGCGGTTGGTGAGATTGATCCGCTACTTAGAGCCAGAATTGATCTGAAGCAATATTATAACGCATTGCAGACCGCTAGGAATGTGGTTATTCAGCCCCAAGGCGGTGCCAAGCGCAGAGAGGGTTCGCGGTATATCACAACACTCGACAGTGGCGCGGCTAATGGTGTGAGGCTCATACCGTTTGAATTTAATTCTGATGACAGTTATATGTTCGCTATCACCCCTGGCAAACTATACGTTTTTCGGGACGGTGCGTTAATTACTAACATTAATTCGTCTGGCAATAATTACCTGGCAATCTCTGAAATTACTGCGGCTATGTTGCCCCAGCTTAAATTTGCTCAATCGGCTGATACAATTATTTTTGTGCATGAGGACCTTGAGCCGTTGCAACTTGTCCGAGGCGCAAACAACTCATCCTGGACAAAAAGCAATGTGGCTTTTACGGAGCGACCTTATTACCCGTACACGCTCTCAACTAGCAACCCTGGTTCCCAAATTACGCCAAGTGCGACTTCTGGTAACATCACGATAACTGCGGCTTCTGGTGTTTTTAGCAGTGGTAATGTTCATCAATATATTAACGTCACATCAAGTTTTGGGCGGCTGAGAATTGTCGAGTTTGTATCTTCAACAGTTGTAAAGACTGTTGCCGAAACCCCATTATTTAACACTGACGCCATTGCTTCTGGTGGTTGGCAGTTAGAAGCTGGGCATGAGTTGGCCTGGTCGAACTCAAGAGGATGGCCTAAAGCAATCACATTCCATGAAGGTCGGCTTTGGCTGGCTGGGGCAAAGTCCCTGCCCTCAACGGTATGGGCCTCTAGGGTTAACGACTTTTTTAATTTTGATAAGGGTGAGGGTTTGGATGATGCCGCTCTTGAAGCTACGCTATCAACCTCAACGCTTAATTCTGTTACCGCTATCTTCTCAGGCCGTGATCTACAGATTTTTACAACAGGCGGTGAGTTCTATGTGCCCCAGGGCCTAC
>ERZ802830.3779-NODE-3779-length-12514-cov-6.98339_pt1 | contig 12514 bp, 8 predicted proteins | sample MGYA00345654_ERZ802830 | MGnify/ENA primary metagenome ERZ802830 (study PRJEB30503, sample SAMEA104212375) | marine metagenome | biome: Westerlies Biome; feature: [SRF] surface water layer (ENVO:00010504) within the epipelagic zone...; material: water... | reverse complement strand
AGGCAGCTGACCAAACTATGAGTCCAATGGAACTTTGGTGTAATGAAAGTCAAGAAAGGTATGTCTTTACAATCCCAATGGTTAAAGTGCCTGCGCTTGATCATATTTGCAAAAGGGAACGATGTCCTTATTCAGTGGCTGGTGTACTTACCAATGAAAAATCTATTAAAATTAAATTTCATGACGAAGAAATAGTAAATCTGACTATTGAAGATTTATTTGGTGAGATTCCTTTACCGGATCTCATAGCGCAAGATTACGATAGGTCATCACAGCAAGAAGATTTGCCCTCTGACAATCTAAAAAAATTAATTTTTACAGTTTTAAATTTTCCAGTAGTTGGCTCGAAAAAGTTTCTTATTACCATTGGCGATAGAACAGTCAATGGCTTGCGTTTTAGAGATCAATTAATAGGGAATAGGCAAATGCCGGTGAGCGATTATGCTGCAACTTTTGATGATTATAATTCTGATTCAGGCCAAGTATTCTCTATTGGAGAGAAGCCAAACATTGCAATACAGAACCCAGAAGCTTCAGTGAGAATGGCTTTATCAGAGGCCTTATTAAACATTGCTGGTGTAAAGCATGAAGCTATAGATAAGATTACCTTTTCTGCAAATTGGATGAGTTCAACAAAAACTGCAGATGAAAGGGGGGATTTAGTTAGGGGAGTACAGGCGGTGAGTAATATGGCTGATGCACTAAATTTATCTATTCCTGTTGGTAAAGACTCTCTTTCAATGAATGTTAATTGGAAAAAAGAGAACGAAGAACATTCGGTTACATCTCCCATGACTCTTAATATTTCATCTTTCTCCAATGTGAAGGATCTCAACAAATCTGTTACGCCTGAACTCTCAGATGTAGATTCAACTTTGCTTCATCTTTGGGTGCATAAAGATAAATATAGAATGGGGGGTAGCTCACTCTTCCAAAGTTTTAAGCTCTTTGGAGGACCAACACCAGATATAGATGATGTAGCTGCATTCAAATCCTTATTTGATGGAACGCAAAAGCTACTTGAGGACGAACTTATTTTAGCTATGCATGATATTTCTGATGGAGGAATGATCACAGCTTTAATAGAAATGGCTTTATGCAGCAATACTGGTCTTGATATAGATTTAGATTATCCAGAAAAATCAAAAATTGTGCCTAAGCTTTTTTCTGAAGAGTCTGGTCTAGTTATTGAAGTTAATAATAAAAACCTTGAACAAGTAAGAAAATACTTAGGTGGCTTAGACATTAACTTTGAGGAAATTGCCAAAAAGAATAACCAAAAAACACTAACTATTAATTCATTTAGAGAAAATTTATTTACTGAGACTTTAGATAATCTTTTTGATCAATGGAGCAAAGTAAGCTTTGAAATGCAAAAAATGAGAGATACTAAAGAAGCAGCAGAACAAGAGAAATCAGCCCATAGAGATTATGCAGAATTTCTGACCCCAAAAATTAATTTCAATATTCCAACTTCTGAAAAAAGACTATTTACACAAAAACCTAAAGTTGCACTGCTTAGAGAACAAGGAATTAATGGCCACTATGATATGGCTGCAGCACTGATGGAGTCTGGTTTTGAAGTTATTGATTTACACATGAGTGAGATAGGAAAAAGAATAACCAATCTTGATGCATATCAAGGCCTTGTTGTACCAGGAGGTTTTTCTTATGGAGATGTTTTGGGTGCAGGTTCTGGTATGGCTAGCACTATCATCTTTAATAAGCAGATCAAAAAAATATTCAGTAATTTCTTAGAAAATGATAAAAACTTTGCTTTAGGTATATGTAATGGTTGTCAATTTATGTCTGGTTTAAATTCAATTATTGCCGGTGCTCAAGACTGGCCTCAATTTGTCCGTAATGATTCTGATCAGTATGAATGTCGACTTGTGCAGTTAAAGATTGAAGAAAGTAAGTCAATATTTTTTGATGGTATGGCTGGCAGCATTATTCCTGTGATGGTCTCACATGGCGAAGGTAAAGCTATCTTCAACAATAAAGAAAGTAATGTAGTAGCAAGATATGTTGATCCATTACACAGAACAACTAAGCATTATCCTTTCAATCCAAACGGCTCTGAAGAGGGCGTTGCAGGAGTTTGCAATAAGGATGGCAGAATTATGATAATGATGCCTCATCCTGAAAGAACTTATTTAGCTAAACAATATTCATGGTCACCAAAGGAATGGAATCACTATTCGCCTTGGTTCAAGATGTTTGATAACGCCTATCAGTTTGCTAAGAAAAATTAAATTTTAGGCCTTAGCACTTCATTAATAATTTTATCGTCACCGCGTTCTAGAAAAAGCTTTATAGTTTTGATAACCGTTGGAAAAGCTAATTCTTCCCATGGAATATCATCGTATTTAAACAGTTTAACTTCGCTGCTTTCTGGTGTTGGGCCAAAATCGTAGTTAACAACTTTGCCCGTAAAGAATGTATAGATTTGATCTATGTGGGGCACACTTAAAATAGTAAAGAGTTTTACATCGCTCACTCTAAGCTTTGCTTCTTCTTCAGTTTCTCTTAAAGCTCCTTCTTCAATAGATTCCTGATTTTCTAAAAATCCTGCAGGTAGAGTCCAGTATCCATGCCTTGGTTCGATTGATCTTTTGCAAAGAATGAGCTCATTATTATCAGTGTAGGCTAGGACCCCAGTCACAATATTAGGGTTAGAGTAAAAAATCTCGCCGCAACTATTGCAAACCTCTCTTTCACGATTATCATCTTCTGGTATTTTCTTGACTATTTCAGCGGATGAGCAAACTGGACAAAAATTCATAAAAAAATCTGAGTTCAATTATAATAGACATATGATTTATAGCCTAGGACAAAAAAAACCTCAATTTAATCCAGATGAAGTTTGGATTGCAGATTCTGCTGATCTAATTGGTGAGGTAATTTTAAGTGGAGATGTGTCTGTTTGGTTTAATGTAACTATCCGAGCAGATAACGATGTTGTTAGTATTGGAAGCGGTTCAAATATTCAAGATAACACCGTTATTCATACCGATGAAGGCATTAAAGTAGATATTGGAACCAATGTCACTGTTGGCCATAAAGTCATTATTCATGGAGCATGTGTAGGAGAGAATACTGTAGTTGGAATGGGAAGTGTTGTTATGAATCACGCAAAAATAGGTAAGAATTGTATTATTGGAGCTAATTCATTAATCACAGAACGAAAAGAATTTCCTGACAATTCATTGATCATGGGTTCGCCAGCAAAAGTAATTAGACAATTAACTGAGGAAGAAGTAGAAGTTTTAGCAATGAGTGCTCAACATTACTCTGAAAAAGCAAAAATATACAAAACCGATCTTAAGTCATGAAATTAACTGAAATAAGAAAGAATTTTCTTAAATACTTTGATTCAAAAGAACATGAAATTATAAGTTCTAGTGACCTTATACCACATGGAGACGACAGTATTTTATTTACAAATGCTGGTATGGTTCAATTTAAAGATGTCTTTCTGGGACTAGAGAAAAGAACAAAAAGTGCTACCTCATCACAAAAATGCTTGAGAGTGGGTGGAAAGCACAATGATCTTGAAAATGTTGGATTTACAACCAGACACCAAACATTTTTTGAAATGCTTGGTAATTTTAGTTTTGGCCAATATTTCAAAGAGCAAGCAATTGAGTATGCATGGGAATTCTTAACTGATGAATTAAAAATCCCCCAGGAAAAGCTATTTATTACAGTGCATGAGAGCGATGACGAGTCGGAGCAGCTTTGGCTAAATAATATAGGCATCAGTAAAGACAAGATAGCAAGATTAGGTGATGAAGATAACTTCTGGTCCATGGGCGAAACTGGGCCATGCGGACCATGCTCTGAAATTTTTTATGATTACGGTGAAAATTTTGAAGGTTCACTTCCTGGGGAAGGTGATACTGGAGATAGATATGTTGAAATCTGGAACTTGGTATTCATGGAGTTCAATAGAAATGCAAAAGGCGAATTAACTCCTTTACCAAATAAATGTGTAGATACAGGCATGGGGCTGGAGAGGATTTGTTCTGTAATGCAAAATGTTGGGTCTAATTTTGAAACGGATTTATTTAAAGATTTAAAAATAAATATCTCTAAAAAGTTTGAGACACCAAACGATCAATCTTTAAATGTAGTGGCAGACCACCTTAGAGCAGCATTCTTCTTAATGTCTGAGAGTGTTATGCCATCAAATGAAGGAAGGGGATATGTCCTTCGAAGAATAATTAGAAGAGCTGTAAGACATGGTTATAAAATGGATCGTAAGACCCCATTTGTGTACTAATGTCTTGAAAATTTAAGAGATTTAATTGAAAACGATTTTAAAGAAGAATTTACAGATTTCCCAAGATATAAATTAGCACTGGAACAGGAAGAAAAGTTATTCTTCAAAACTTTATCTTCAGGAATGAAGATTCTAGAACAAGAGTTAAGCAAAGATCTCAAAATCGTATCAGGAGAGATAGCGTTTAAATTACATGATACCTATGGTTTCCCTATTGATCTTACTAGAACAATTTCTCAAGAAAAAAACCTGAGCATAGATGAAGTTGGTTTTGAAAAACTAATGGCGATTCAAAAGCAAGGTTCTAAACAGAGCTCTATGTTTAATGCAAAAGATATAGTTATAGACCCAAATCTTTCATCAAATTTTATTGGGCATGACAAAACTAGTTGCGAGGCAAATTGTATTGCTCTATTTGATGAAGAAGGCACTAGTGTTGATAAAATCAGCAGTAGAGGCTTTGCAATTTTTTCAGAAACTCCCTTCTATGCTGAAATGGGTGGTCAAGTTGGTGATATAGGCTCAGTCGTAAAAAAAGGTTCTGAAATTAAAGTAATTGATTGCAAGAAAGTTGGTAATTTTCATTTACATGAAGTTGAAATATCCTCTGGTGAGCTGACTAAAAATGATAACGCTAAACTTCTAATCGACCTGGCAAGAAGAGAAAAGATTGAGTGTAATCACTCAGCAACACATCTGCTTCATTCAGCTTTAAGGGAAACTCTTGGTGATGCCGTTCAACAAAAAGGCTCTCTTGTTAACGATGAAAAACTAAGATTTGATTTCTCTCATGGAGCTAAACTCACTCAACCTGAAATTGAATCGATTGAAAAGATAGTAAATTCTCAAATAGAGAGCTCTTCAATTACAGAAACTAAGACAATGAGCTTTCAAGATGCTTTAGACTCAGGTGCATTAGCATTCTTTGGAGATAAGTATGGTGATGAAGTTAGAGTTGTCAGTTTAGGGGGCAAATTTTCGGTAGAATTATGTGGAGGAACACACGTAAAGAATACATCTGAGATAGAAGGGTTTATTATATCTAATGAAACTTCAGTATCATCTGGAGTAAGAAGAATAGAAGCAATGACAGGATCAAACTTAGTTAAAAAATCAAAAGAAGCTCTTACTACTATCAAAGAGCTTTCAGAAATATTGAATGTCCCTCAAGAAGAATTAGTTGGGCGTATAAGTGATGTTTTAAAAGAGAATAAAAACCTTAAATCAGGAAAAAAAGCAGAAAAAAGTTTGAGTGCAGAAGAGTTAAGATCGTCAAATCTTACAATCAGTGGAAATTCTGGAGAAATAAAACTTTATAAAAATGCATCAGTTGAAATGTTAAGAAGATTCTCAGATAAATCACTAAAAGACGTTGAGTTTTGCTTTTCAGTATTCATATCAATGGATGAAGACAGGCTTTCTTATATTGTCACTGCTAAAAAAGAAAAAAATCTTTCAGCAAAAGAAATTATTGCTTATGTAAACGATTGTTTTTCAGGAAGTGGTGGTGGCAGAGATGATTTTGCTCAAGGTGGCAGCCAAGATCTGACGAATATAGAAGCTAAATTCGAAAAGCTTGAAGAGAGCTTAAAGATTATTGACTAATGAAAAGAATCTTAACCAATATTTTCCTACTGTTTATTATTTCTGCTTGTTCAAGCGGTCTAACTTTTAGAGATACAACGAGCTATATTCAGATTGCTGCACCCGACGGAGATATTTTAGGTGTAGAGGAAGAAAGTCTCTATGTTTTTAAGGGCATACCTTACGCACAGGCTCCTATCGATGACTTAAGATGGAAAGCCCCAAAAGATACTCTGGTTAATAATGAAGTGATAGATGCCACCGAATTTAAAAGTGAATGCATTCAGCCAGCCTCTGAAAGTTTTATTTCTAATTGGAATGTATCGGTAGGTGATGAAGATTGTTTGTTTTTAAATATTTATGTGCCTAAGAACCAAACAGATGTAAGTAAAAATAAATTTCCAGTTATGTATTGGATACATGGCGGCTCAAATATATGGGGGTCAGGAGATTTTTATGATTATTCAAATCTAGCGACATCTCAGCAAGTAATTGTAGTAACGATAAATTATAGGCTTGGATTATTTGGTTGGTTTTCATCAGAGCATTTAAGAAATACATCAGAAGGTTTGGATAAGACATCAAATTTTGGTCAACTAGATTTAATAAAAGGGCTTGAATGGGTGAATGAAAACATTGCTTCGTTCGGTGGTGATGCAAAGAATGTAACAATATTTGGTGAATCGGCAGGAGGGCATAATGTTCTTACACTACTAGCTTCTCCACTAGCTGATGGACTTTTTCATAAAGCTATATCACAGTCAGGTTATGTTTCTTCTTATTCACAAGATTTTGCTGAAAATGTTTCTGAATTATCATCAAAAAATATATTCAAAGATGATATAAAATTTCTGATAGACGATCAGGATGTCGCGGATTATCTACGTAGTTTATCGGCAGAAGAAATTTATCAAAGGTTCAAGAAAACAGCTGATGAATATGTTTATCCAATAACACCAATAACTATCAGAGATGGAATTGTTGTTCCAGAGAAAGGTATTTATGAATCACTTGAGAATATAGATAAAGATATGGTTGTTGTTGCTGGCACCAATAAGGATGAAATGAATTTTTGGTACATCAGGTCTGATTATTTTTACAACAGTACAGGAGAAATAATACTGCGTTTAAAAAGATCTGAAGATAATTTAAAAAGCTGGATAAAGTACCGAAGCGATATTTGGCGTTATAAAGGAGCAGAAGAGCCACTAAGAAGAATGAGTAAATCTAACGATAATCTATATTCATATAGATTTGATTGGGATGAGCAAAGTGACTCCTCTTTTGCAGGTAATTACGCTTTATTTGTGGGTGCTTCTCATGGGATGGAAATTCCATTTTTGACTGGAGATTTTGATCTTGGACCAATTACTTTTTACGTGAAGCCTTTTCTCTTTCCAGATTCAGGTACGGAGGGTAGATTAGCCTTAAGTGATCTAATGATGAGTTATTGGGCAAATGTTGCAAAATATGGGAATCCAAGTGAATTTGTGAATGGCCCTAAATGGGAAAAATTTACCTCTGAACAAAACCAATTATTAATTTTAGATAGCCCATCCTCAGGAAATCTTGGGATGCAAACTATACCTGTAATTCCAGATAGTTTACTAAGCACTATTGAATCTGATTCTGCTCTAGAAATTAAAGAAAGATGTCTGATTGGCTGGATTGCAGTAAGAGATTTTAACGAAGACAAAAGACCTAAACCACCATTCTCATTTTGTAATAACTTTACCGATGAAGATTTATACAATTTAAGAAATCTTTCCGAAGGAAGAGACTAGTAGTTAAATAATTAGTATTATTATCAGTCCGGAGAGGTGGCTGAGTGGTCGAAAGCGGCACCCTGCTAAGGTGTTAGACGGGTAACTGTCTCGAGGGTTCGAATCCCTCTCTCTCCGCCAATTAAAGGAATTATTATGAAAAAAATATTATTAACAATCTTAGCTTTACCTCTTCTAATTAACTCTTATGGCGGAATGTGGGAGCCATACCAGATCCCAAGCCTCAAAAAAGAATTACGAGAAGCAGGTTTTTATAAAAATGTGAATAGCATAAGCAGTCCTTTTGAATACCCAATGAATGCTATTGTGAGCTTGGGCTATTGTTCAGCTGCTTTCATATCTCCTGAAGGTTTGATTGCAACAAATTACCATTGCGTTGAAAGAGATTTTATTCAGCCTAATTCTTCTGCTGATAATGATCTTTTTGAACAAGGTTTTATAGCAAGATCAAAGTCAGAAGAAATTCAAGCAGCTCCAGGCCAAAAAATCTACGTCACACTTGAAAGTAAAGACATAACAAGTGAAATTCTTAAGGGCACAACAGACGATACTGATAGTCTTGAAAGATTTAAGATTATTGAAAATAACAGCAAGTCCATAATTAAAAACTGTGAAACGTCAGATGAAATTGAGTGTAGAGTCAGATCATTCTTTAGTGGCGAAACATACAAACTTGAAAAAGTTCTGCAATTAAAAGATGCAAGATTAGTGTATGCACCTCCTGCCCATGTGGGTGAATATGGTGGAGAAATAGACAATTGGATGTACCCACGTCATACAGGGGATTTTGCACTCGTTAGAGCTTATGTCGGAAAAGATGGCACAAGTAAAGAATATGCAGAAGACAACGTACCATATAGTTCCGATTCCTTTTTAAAAGTTTCAGCGAAAGGAGTAGAAGAGGGCGATTTTGTTATGGTGCTTGGCTATCCTGGTAGAACCAATAGACTACTTACTTATAACCAAAGAGAATATGATCTAAGTGTAGGTTTCCAGAACTACGTAGACTATTTAGAAAGTAGAATTAATCTTATTAATACGCACACCAATGAAGAAGACGGCTCTAGCCTTGCATATAGGGGTTCAAAAAGTGGGGCAGAAAATTATTACAAGAAAATCTCTGGTCAAATTCAAGGCGCTAAAAATTTTAATGTTCTAGAAAGAGAAAAAGAAAATTGGACAGAATTTCAGAAATTCGTCGAAGCTAATGCTAGCTCTCAAGATAAAGTTTATTTAGATGAGCTATTAGCAATCGTAGATAAAGACATTGCAAACTCCGAATCAAATAGATATTTTGGCGGCTCTACTTTGATTGATTTTGCCTACTATCTGATGAGAAATGCCGAAGAGAGCTTAAAGCAAGACGATTTACGTAAATCAGGTTTTCAGGAAAGAGATCAAAGCAATATTAAAAACCGTATTAAATATCTGAATAACTCTTTTAACATACGTGTTGATAAGCAGTTATTCCTAGCAAATTTAGAAAAATATAGAACTTTTAGCAGCGACCTGAGACGTCCTGTTTATAGCGAATTATTGAGTCTGGACGAAAATAGTGAAGCCACTTTAAGCAAAGTTGACATCATTTATTCCACATCCTACTCAACTCCAGAAAGCATGCTTAAATTGTATGACATGAGTTTTGATGAGATTACTCAACTAGATGATCCTCTAATAAATTTCATGGTATCTCTCTATGAAGAGAGTAAAAGTAAAGAAGAGCTTGGTGAAAAGAGTGCAGCAAGGAAACAATTACTAAGATCTAAATTCATAAAACTTCTTAGGTCATATTATCAATCTATAGGTAAGCAAATATACTCTGATGCAAACTCTACTTTGAGAGTTACCTTTGGTAACGTGATGGGTTCATCTTTACGTGATGCAGTTTATTACCATCCTTTTACAAAATTAGAAGGAATTCTTGAAAAAAATACTGGAGTTGAGCCATTCAATCTTTCCAAAAGTTTAGAAAAATTAATCAAATCAAAAGACTATGGCGCATATGCGAGTAAAAAACTTGGAACCGTGCCTGTAAACTTTCTCTCTGACTTAGATATCACAAACGGAAATTCAGGCTCTGCGACTATTAATAAAGATTTTGAGTTAGTTGGTCTAGCATTTGATGGAATGCTGGAAACAATTATCTCAGATTATAGTTTTATTCCTGAAGCGCGAACGATTTCTGTAGATTCAAGATACCTTCTTTGGACATTAGATAAAGTTGAGAATGCTAACAATCTCTTAGAAGAAATCACTATTGTTAATTAATAGGTTGAAAAATTAATACTTTCTAACCATAATGACATTTATGAAATATTTATTAACATTATTTTTAATGCTTGGAATTAATCTTTCTGTATTAGCAGATGATCAAGATACTGAACATACTCATGAAAATGATTATGAAGACGGCTGCGATAATGATCTAGATGACGATATGGATGGCGATGTTGATGGCGATGATGAAGATTGCTCAGGCGTTCTTCTAATTGCTGATTCAGGAGACGGCTTCTTAGGTGGTGATATGTCAGCATATCTAGTCTGGGGTGTTGGAATTGCTTTACTTAATTCTGATTTTGGTTCTGATTCTGGAACTGCAACTACTAATTAAAAATATTACAAATTAAATCTAATGAGCTCGTTATAGAGCTCATAAGGTTTATTTAGTTTTGAGCCTGGGTCTTTAGTTAATGGTTTCCAGCCATACGAATTCAGACTTTTTTGACCAAAGACGTCAAAAGGTATTTTGAAGAAAACTCCTTTATCAAAAGAACCCTCACCATATTCTTCAAATGATACATCTGTAAATGTTGCATACGCTCCCATTTCAGACCCATTTCTAAATCTCTTCCAAACTTTCACAGTACCTCCTTCATCTCCGGCCAGATACTGTCCCCAAGATAGTTTGCTGTGAAAGCCGCTGTTGCCAAACTTATAATATAAGTTTGCATGAGCAGTTGTTTTCATATAATCCAGCATTCTAAAGTCGTATTCATATCCTCTTTTCTTTACCCTAAATACTTCAAACCCATAAGAAAGGTTCCTATCAATAGAATGATTGAGGTATTCAAAACCAAATCCATTAAACATTTCCTCCAAGATCCCACCTGAAATAAATAAATATGAATTTTTAGATAATTTTGAAAATTTATTTATATTTAATCTTTTGATAGCTAGGCCTTCATCTATACCATTTAAATAATCTTTAATATCTGTTCTAACTTGTGCTGGATAAGTATCAACTGGTGGAATAGAAAGTTCATCAAAATTATTGTTTAATGAAACTGCCAATTGAGAATCAATGAATAATCCATCACTAAACATATATTTAGAAATATGTTCTAGAAATAACCCGTAGTATAAAAAGCCTTCCCTGGAACCAATGAATGTTCGTAATTTGGGCTGGATAAATTGAAAATACCTAGGGAATTCTCCTTCTTTAGAATAAATAGTGCGAGCTACCTTAGTTTTATCGACACTTTCAAATGCTGAATTACTGTTTTTGATGTTAGTTTTTAGAGTAGAAACTTCCATACCATTCACATAATTCTTAATAGTGATTTCATTTTTATTGGTTAAGCCAATATCTTGATCTAGTTGATACAGAACAGATGTTAAGCTTTTAGGATCTTGGTAGTTTGTCTGTCTAAGACCAACAACCAATTCATTATCATTGGTATAAGAGAGCTCCTCTAGAGAGATGCCATTTTCTTGTAGATTAACTACTAGCTGAGCAAGCTTTGAATCTGAATCTATTTTTCTATATGTGTAGGAATTTAAATTTCTGCGGCTGATATTATCTGCTACCACAAATTTAACACCTACGTAATTACCTCGTTCAAAACTTACAGAGGTTAGTAGGGTATTTGTAACTTGATAATCTAGAGCAAAATTAAGATCTGATGATTTTTCTTCATAACCAACAGGACTAGGGGTAATAGTAGGATCAAATTCAGTTTTAAATTTAAATTTATCGTTAATGATATATTCCATGCCTGCAAACAATGAAGCATCTTTCCCTGCAAAGTAGCTACTGAAATTAAAATCACCTCCCTCTCCAAAAATAGTCTGACGATCTCGGAAATTATCACTTATCTGAGAAAATGGGTTGGTAAAAGTTGCTGAACCTGCCAAGCTTCCCCAGCCAAGCCCCAAAGTAAAATCAAAATTGTTATATTTATAGCTTGAAACTATGTATTCTGAAGAATATATTCCTGTGCCAGCAAAGTCATTTAAACCAATCGCCAGGGCAGGAAACTTGCCTTGTTCTTTAAGTTTTAATTTAACGTTAAAACCCTTATCTTTGTATGATTGTTGGTAGCCACCCCCATAAGACTTGCCGGTAATATCAGAATAGTAAAAACCACCTTCCATCCAATGTGTAGGTGAAAAAGTAAATGAATACTTTCTATCAGGTTCGCCTCTAAATATTGTCATAGATGTATTTCCTGCATCTGCAAAATATGCATTTGGCAAATTAATAAGACCGCTAATACCATGATTGTTCTTGGATGGTTCTGAGATGCTGGAATTAATTACGAACGATAGAAAGCAAGGGACAAAAAATCTTAATAATACTTTTAACACACATAGATTTTACCTTAATTATGGTGTCTAAGATCAAGGTGTGCTCAAATTAAACTAGTGCGAATATTAATATTTTGTGTTTTTCTGTTATCAGCCTGTGCTAGCAAGGAATATCAAGATATCCCAAATTCTATTACTGTTGATTCTGGTTCTTTTATTCTTCTAGAATCTGAAAAGGCTGGATTTGATGGCTACTTTGTTAACAAAAAAAATAGGCAACTTTCAGTTTATGGTTTGCCGTATGTTAATGAAGATACTATGCAAAAGCTAGGCG
>ERZ802830.3778-NODE-3778-length-12516-cov-9.20681_pt1 | contig 12516 bp, 8 predicted proteins | sample MGYA00345654_ERZ802830 | MGnify/ENA primary metagenome ERZ802830 (study PRJEB30503, sample SAMEA104212375) | marine metagenome | biome: Westerlies Biome; feature: [SRF] surface water layer (ENVO:00010504) within the epipelagic zone...; material: water... | reverse complement strand
GCTATAGTCCCAACTCCAACTTCAGATACTAATTTAACGCTTATTCTTGACTCTCTATTAGCATTTTTTAGGTCATGTATGAGTTGAGCAATATCTTCTATTGAGTAAATATCATGATGAGGAGGAGGGCTTATTAATCCAACTCCGGGTGTTGAGTGTCTTATCTTTGCAATATAGTCATCAACTTTTTTTCCAGGAAGTTCACCACCTTCACCAGGTTTTGCACCTTGAGATATTTTGATCTGTAGCTCATCGGAATTAGTAAGATATCGCATTGTTACACCAAACCGTCCAGAGGCTACTTGTTTTATTGCCGATCTTTTTGAAATACCTGATCCATCAGGTTTGAACCTGATAGGATCTTCTCCGCCCTCACCAGTATTAGATTTTCCACCTAATTCATTCATGGCAATTGCTAAGGATTCATGCGATTCAGTTGAGATAGATCCTAAGCTCATAGCTCCAGTAGCAAATCTTTTTACAATTTCTTTTTCACTTTCTACTTCTTCTATACTGATTGGATTCAAGGGGCTTTTGAATTTCAAGAGACCTCTTAGAGAGCTCTGTTTGGTTGAGACTTCATTTGCGTGTTTAGCAAAATCCCAATAAGCATCTTCGTTATTAGTTCTTGCTGCTAGTTGCAAAGAAGAAATAGTTTTGGGATCCCACATATGTGCATCACCACCATTTCTCCAATGAAAATCTCCAGGATTTGGAAGGGTAGTGACATTAATTTCTTCTTGAGGATATCCAAGATCATGTCTTCTTTTTTGCTCATCAAATAATGCTTCAAAACTTATGCCGCCAACTCTGCTTGCTGTTCCAGGAAAGGATCTTTCAATTATCTCATCAGATAGACCCACAGCTTCAAATATCCTAGCGCCCTTGTAAGAATGTAAGGTTGATATGCCCATTTTTGCCATCACTTTAAGGATGCCTTTTTTTGTTCCCTTTTTATAAGCTTCTATGATCTGATCGTTTTCTTTCAAGGATTCATCTTGAAGAGAGCCATCTTCTACAGACTGGAAGATTGATTCAAAAGCCAGGTAAGGATTAATTGCATCTGCTCCATATCCAAATAACAAGCAATGATGATGAACCTCTCTAGCTTCGCCCGTTTCAAGGATGATGCCTATCTTGGTCCTGAGTTGCCTTTCTATTAGGTAATGATGAATTGTTGAGCAGGATAACAGAGAGCTAAGAGAGATTTTCGAACTTGAAATTTCTTTGTCAGATAAGACAATAAAAGTGTATTCGTCTTCAATAGCTTCTTCAGCTTCCTGGCAAATTTCCTCTAGCCTAGTCAACATACCCGTTAAACCATCATTCTTTGAATAGGTTAAATCTATGGTTTTTGTCTTCCAATTTCCTTGAGAAAGGTCTTTGATAGAACTTAAGTCTCGATTAGAAAGTATAGGATTCTTAACTCTGAGTCTTTTAACATTATCTCTATTGTTCTCAAGAAGATTTCCCTCGGGACCTATTAAGCACTCTAAGGACATAATTACTTCTTCTCTTATCGAATCGATAGCAGGATTAGTTACTTGGGCAAATAGTTGCTTAAAGTAATCAAATAAGAGCCTTGGCTTGTCTGATAGGCATGCCAGAGCTGCATCATTACCCATAGAGCCTAGAGGGTCCCTCAATTCTGAGACAAGAGGTAAAAGCATGAATTGCATGGTTTCAGTTGTATAACCGAATGCTCTCATCCTTGAAATAAGATTTTCATTTATTTCATCTTTATGGTTATTACTCTTGAGATCTTCTAGGTTGACTATTGATTTATTCCATTCTGCATAATCATGTTGATTTGCTATATCAGTTTTAATAGTTTCATCAGGTATCATTTCACCTTTTTCAAAGTCAATTAAAAACATCTTTCCAGGCTGTAATCTTCCTTTTTTAATTACTTTTTCAGGATCTATTGGAAGCACTCCTACCTCTGACGCCATTATGACCTTGTCATCATCAGTCAAATAAAATCTACTTGGCCTAAGACCATTCCTATCTAAGACAGCTCCAACTTTCTTTCCGTCCGTAAAAACTATGGAAGCGGGACCATCCCATGGTTCAATCATAGAAGAGCTGTATTGATAAAACGCTTTCTTCTTATCTGACATATTTACATCAGATTGCCAGGCTTCTGGGATCATCATCATAACTGACTCTTGTAGGCTTCTTCCTGAAAGTAATAAAAATTCGAGAACATTATCGAAGCTACCCGAGTCAGTACAGTCTAATTCAGTAATTGGGAATAGTTTCTCTATATCTTTACCGAATAGATCACTCTGCACAGTCCCTTGACGTGCTTTCATGGCATTCATATTGCCTTTGAGAGTATTAATTTCTCCGTTATGACACATATATCTATTCGGTTGTGCTCGATCCCAAGATGGAAATGTATTGGTACTGAATCTTGAATGAACCATAGCAAGATGTGTTTCGAAGTCTTTATTCTCAAGATCGGGATAAAAAGGAAATAATTGAGAGGGAGTAAGCATTCCTTTATAAACTATTACTGAAGTTGACAGGCTGCATATGTAATAAAGTTTTGCTTCTTTTAACTGATCATTACTTCTAATCACATGACTTATTTGCTTTCTAATTATGTATAGTTTCCTATCAAATTCATCTTTACTTATTCCTTCTTGAGATTTGATAAATAATTGTTTGATGACTGGTTGAGCTCCTCTAGAAGCAGGGCCTACATCTGCTCCTTCTGGATCAACTGGAACGTCTCTCCATCCCAGACAGTGTTGATTCTCTTGGCTTATTATCGATTCCGTTTCGGTGATACAAAAGTCTTTTTCGTTAGTGTCGACAGGCAAAAACACGTTACCTACTGCATAGTGACCAGTTTCAGGGAGGTCTATTCCAATCTTGTCAGCTTCAGACCTAAAGAAGCTATCAGGTAAGGCTATTAAAATTCCAGCTCCATCTCCAGTATTTTCTTCAAATCCACAGCCACCTCTGTGATCCATTTTAGAGTTAACAAGGAAAGCATCATCCATTATCTGTCTAGATGGAATGCCTTTAATATTTGCAACCAACCCAACTCCACAAGAGTCTTTTTCAAATTGAGGATCATATAACCCCTTTTTTTTGGGGAAACCAAACCTGTACTTATCTTTAAGTTTAAAATTATTCATATGTTGTGGGTTGTTAACTCTCAGCTAACTAATTTGCCGTAAAAAGTAAGTTAGAGAATTGCGCAGGTGCAAGATTGTACCTTTTGTTGGGCAATCTGGGAAGATTGACTATATCAATTTAATTGATTGTAAAATATCAGATTCTTTTATATCCGAGACAATTTTTGTACTCCCAATAGCATCTAGAAGAATGAAATTGAGCTTATCACCTTTCTTTTTCTTGTCGACTGACATCAATTTTAATAATGCGCTTGCCTCAAATTTATTTTGCAATAGGGAATCTGTGAGAATAGAAGACATAAGGCTCTTTATTCTCTCGCTCTCTTCTTCGTCAAGGTGCAGTACTGATTGTGATAGGTTGGCTGCCATAATTATCCCCAAAGCAACAGCTTCACCATGAGTAAATTCTTGGAATTTGCCATAAACCTCTATTGCATGTCCAAATGTATGGCCCATATTAAGCCATTTTCTAACTCCTTGTTCAGTTTCGTCTTTTGCTACAACCTCTGCCTTTATTTCAATAGATTTCGCTATAGCATCTAAAAGTTTTGTATCTTCTCCTGCTAAAAGATCTTCTATATTTTCTTCTAGCCAATTAAAGAAGCCTTCATCTTTTATTAAAGAGTGTTTAATTATCTCTGCCATACCTTCTCTTAAATGACTTTGATCTAAGCTTGTGAGTAATTGTGTGTCAGTTAGTACTTTTGCAGGCTGATGAAATGCACCTATCATATTCTTTCCTTTAGGATGGTTAATTGCTGTTTTTCCACCAACAGAAGCATCTACTTGTGCTAGTAAAGTTGAAGGTATGAGAACAAAATCTACTCCCCTCTGGTAGGTAGCAGCTGCAAAACCTGTCATGTCACATGTTATGCCTCCGCCCAGTGCAAAAAGTACGCAGTCCCTGCTGTAACTATTTTCTATAAGTATGTCATGTATAAGAGATAGGGTAGAGGCTGACTTATTCTCTTCATTTGCTTCAATTATTATTTCTGAAAATTTTGATGATATAGGTTGAAGATTTGTTCTAACTTTTTCCTTAACAGAGCCCTTAATATTTGAATCAATAACTAATAGAATCTCTCTATTGGAAAATTCTTTAAAATTAGATTCCTTAAGAATATCCTTACCAACTAAAACTGAATAAATCCTAGAGTCAGTAGTTATCTTTATTTCTTTCATTTTCTTTTTTCTAGATTAAGGATGATTGAATCTACGACCTCATTTGGGTTATTACTTTCCTTTATTATAATATCGCTACAACTTTCATATATAGGATTACGAAATTTTGCAATTTCTCTCAACGTTTCCTCTTTATCGTCAACACCTTCTAAGAGAGGCCTTTCTTTATCATTCATAGTCCTCTCTAATTGAGTTTGAATGCTTGTTTCGAGATAAATACATGTACCTTTTTTTAATAAATTTCTATTTTGTTCTCTCAAGATTATGCCACCGCCTGTTGAAATGACCGAATCTTCGTAATTAATTATATTGCTTAGCTCTTCAAACTCTCTTTCTCTGAATTTTTTTTCGCCTTCAACATCAAATATCCAGGAAATACTTACACCAGCTTTTTTTTCAATTTGTTTATCTGTGTCAAAGAAATCTAGACCCATTCTTTTGGAGAGTTTTTTCCCAACAACTGATTTACCAGAAGCCATAGGCCCGATAATTATTAGCCTCATTGGGTTATTATAACTCCTAGATGTTGCTTAAATTAAAAACATATTGCATTTACATATATAACAGCTATTTCGGAAAATTCATTCTGGTTTCTGCGTGCTTAGTTATTATGGGCTTGTCTAGTCTGAATTTGTATATTGATAGCAAGCTTCCTAATGAAGAAACTATAAAGGATATTGAACTTCAAATACCTCTCAAAATCTTTTCATCTGATGGAAAGTTGATCGGAGAATTTGGAGAGAAAAGAAGAACAGCATTAAGTTTTAATGATATTCCAAATCACTATATAAATGCCGTACTAGCAGCGGAAGATGATAATTTTTTCTCTCATTCGGGAGTTAGTTACTCGGGTCTTATTCGATCATTATACAGGTTAGTAGTTTCTGGGAAGGTTCAAGGTGGGGGAAGTACTATTACCATGCAGGTTGCTGGAAATTATTTAACAAGCAGAGATGTTAGTCTTTTCAGGAAAGTAAAAGATATCTTTTTGGCTTACAGATTAGAAGAAACCTATTCCAAGGAAGAAATATTTGAGTTCTATGTTAATAGAATATTTTTTGGTAACAGAGCTTATGGAATAGCTGCAGCTAGCGAAGTTTATTATGGCAAGCCTTTGTCTAAATTAGATCTAGCTCAGTGGGCAATGATCGCGGCTCTGCCTAAAGCCCCATCCACCATAAATCCGTTAGTAAATCCAAAAAGGGCGCTTATTAGGAGAAATTGGATTCTTAAGAGAATGCTAGAATTAGAGTTTATTCATCCAGAGCAATTTCAACTAGCTATTGAGGCTCCTATAACGGCAAATTATTACGGTTTAGTTTCTGAAGTTGAAGCCCCATATGTTGCGGAAGAAGTTAGGCGTTATATGATTCAAGAATATGGCCTTAAGGCTTATTCGGAAGGTTTGGAAGTATTCACAACCATAGACTCTAAATTTCAGAATCATGCTTCTAAAGCAGTTGAAAGAGGGTTAGAAACATATGACAAAAGGCATGGTTTTAGAAAGCCAGATAACATTTCTGATCTTTTTCCAGAGAAGTTTTTAGAGTCTTCAAGAGAAGAACAGCTTGCTGAGATAGAGAATACTTTAAGCGTGGAATCTATCAATGGAGCTGAAGATTCTGGATTACTTTCAGTATTTGATATTTTAGAAGGGGTAACAGAAAACAAAGGCCGATTCATGGGAGTCGTTATAAATAATAAAACTTCTCTTGAAGTTCTGACAAAATCTGGAGAGATAACCACAATTAGTTGGTCTGAAGAATTAAGCTGGGCAAGGCCTTACATTTCGGAAAATAGAAGAGGGACAAAACCAAGAGCATATGAAGATATCTTGGTTCTAGGAGATTTGGTCTGGTTGAAACAAGATGAATTTACTCAAACTCTTTCTCTTACGCAGATCCCTGAAGCGCAGAGTGCTTTGATTTCTTTAGATCCGAAGTCGGGCTCCATTATTGCTTTAGTAGGCGGTTATGATTTCTTTTTGAGTAAATTCAATAGAGCTGAGCAATCCTCTCCTCTGCTTGGATCTAATTTTAAACCTTTTCTTTATGCAGCTGCCTTTTCTGAAGGCTATACACCGGCATCGCTCATAAATGATGCTCCTATTGTTTTTGAAGATAAGGCTTTGGAAGAAAAATGGAGACCTAGAAATGCTAGCGGAAAATTTTACGGACTCACTAGACTAAGAGAAGGACTACTCCAAAGTAGAAATTTAGTCTCGGTGAGACTTTTAAGGGAATTAGGTGTTGAAAAGGTTCGGTCTTATACAGAAAAGTTTGGATTTGATAGGCAAAGACTTCCTGCGGATCTTTCATTGTCTCTTGGAACTGCCTCTCTTAACCCATTGAGTAATGCAGCTGCTTATTCAGTATTTGCAAATGGAGGAAAGAAGATTGAGCCATACTTAATATCTAAAATTATTGATAGGTCGGGAGTGATCCTCTTTCAAAAGAAGTTAAAAGAACCCGAACAAGTCATAGATCCTAGAATAGCTTTCTTGATTACTGATATTTTAAAAGAAGCTGCGGTGAGAGGCACTGCCAGAAAGGTTTTAGAATTAGAAAGAAATGATTTTGCAGGCAAAACAGGAACAACCAATAATGCCGAGAGTACATGGTTTACTGGATACAATGAAAATATTGTTACTTCGGTCTGGGTTGGTTTTGATCAGCCGAAGAGTTTAGGTGATCGGGAGTTTGGTTCATCTACAGCTTTGCCTATTTGGCTTGATTATAAGGCTGATCTTCTTGATCAAATTCCTATATCAATAACACTTCCTCCAAAAGGTATATCTATTGTAAAGATCGATAAAGATTCGGGTAAGTTAGCAAATCAAAACACCATTGAGCCAATATTTGAATACTTTTTAGAAGAGAATATACCTAATTAGCATCTAATGATGAAACGAGAAATTCAAACTGATCACTTATCCTCTTTGAGGGAGAGTCTTGGAAACCTGATCTTACAAACTGTTGAATAATCCCTTCAGAGCAAGCTAGCAATAAGTTTGCAGCTGTAGCAGTCGGTAAACCCAATTTATTTTTGGTTTCTTGTTCGTGCTTTTGAAGATTTTGTTTGATTAGCAATTCAACCTTAGACATCATCTGTCCTATTCTTTGATCAAGGCTTGTTTCATCGACAGAAAAAGCTTCTCTAGTTAATAACCTTGCTAAGCCCGGATTTTTTTCACTGAAAGTTACCAGGAGAATTAGTATTTTTTTTACTTTTTCTAGTTCATTTCCATCTGAAGAATTTATATTAGAAATTAAATCAAAAATATTTTGTTCACAGAAGTCCACTAGTCCAGAATATATCTTCTTTTTACTTGGAAAGTGCCTATAGATGGCGGCTTCAGTAATACCGCATTCATTTGCAAGCAGAGCAGTTGTAATCTTAACTGGACCTTTCTCACCTAGCATCTTAGCCAGGCTTTGCATGATATCTAATTGGCGTGGTTTCAACTGATTCATATTTTAGAATTAGCTTATCATAGTTCCTACACCTTCCTCAGTAAGGACCTCTAACAGTACTGCATGAGGCACCCGACCATCAATAATATGACAAGATTTCACACCTCTTTTTTTTGCATCTAAAGCAGCTGTTAACTTAGGAGTCATACCGCCCGTAATGAACTCTTCTTTAAGAATTCTTTGACCATTTCTTAGAGAGATTTTTGAAATAAGATTATTTTCTGAATCACCAATTCCTTTTACATCCGTAAGTAAGATGAGTTTTTCTGCTTTGAGAGATTGTGCAATTTCTCCAGCCACGACATCAGCATTGATATTGAGGTAGCCGTTATTTTTAGATTTACCTATTGGGGCGATGACCGGAATAAAGCCTTTATCAATTCTTTTTTTAAGTTCCCCAGTAATTATTTTGTCTACTTGCCCAACATGACCTAAATCTAAACCTTTTTCACTGATTTTTTTTGATGCTTTTATGATCTGATACTTATTGTGATTGAAAGAAATAGCACTACCGCCAAATCGCTTAATTAATCTAACAATTTCATTGTTTATCTGAGTACCAAGAACTTTTTTCACAACATTCATTGCCTGACTCGTAGTTACTCTAAGCCCTCCAATAAATTCAGATTCGACTCCAGCTTTCAAAAGTTCCTTTCCAATCTGAGGACCTCCGCCATGTACAATCACAGGTTTCATACCCACCAATCTCATCAGAGCGATGTCTCTTGTGAAGCTTTCTTTGAGAGGTTCTTCCGTCATAGCCGCCCCTCCATACTTAACAACAATTATTTTATCTTTAAATTTCTGTATATAAGGAAGGCCCTCACTTAAAACGGAGGCTATATTTTCGGCTTGTTTTCTAGTTATAGACATGATTAAAAAATATTGAGTTCAGGGTCTATATTTTTTAGATTTTGATTAAACAAATTTTTTATATCTTCTAAATCATTTTCTGTTTCTGCTTCAAATCTAAGCACTAAAACCGGAGATGTATTAGATGCCCTCAACAGGCCCCATCCTCTTTCAAATTCTACCCTGATACCATCAATATCAATTATAAGGGCATCATCAAAATGTGAATTCTCAATAAATTTCTCCACTATCTCAAACTTTTTGTCATCTGATACAGGAATATTTATTTCAGGAGTTGAGACTAGGTTTGGAACATTATAAAAAATATTCTTTTCCCCAGAGGCGGCTATTATTTCTAGCATTCTTGCTCCAGCATATATTCCATCATCAAATCCAGGCCACCTATCATTAAAGAAGATATGACCACTCATTTCTCCTCCTAGTTGCGCGTCAGTCTCTCTTATCTTCTGCTTTATGAACGTATGGCCTGTTTTGCATATAAGCGGTTCCCCACCTAAATTTATTATTGCATCCGATAGTAATTTAGAGCACTTAACATCGAATACTATTTTTGAATTGGGGTTGTTTTGAATTACTTGTTTTGCAAATAAGATCATTTGACGGTCAGGATATATCATCTCACCTTCTGGAGAGATAACCCCTAATCTATCTGCATCTCCATCAAAAGCTAGACCAATTGAAGAGTTGTTGATGTATACACTATTAATTAAGTCTTGCATATTTTCTATCTTGGAAGGATCAGGATGATGATTTGGAAAGGAGCCATCAACTTCACCATATAGCTCAATAACATTACATCCTAATCTTTCGTAAACTTTTTTTGCAACAATGCCTGCAGCACCATTTCCACAATCTATAGAGATGTCTAATTTTTTTTCAATATTTATACTGTCTACTATTCTGTTGATATAACTTTCTTCAATATTTTCGCTTTTTAACAGTCCATTACCGCTCCTAAAGTCTCTATTTATTACTCTGTTTTTTAAAAAGGTTATTTCTTCACTGGAAGTAGAGTTATTTTGAAAAACAATTTTAAAACCATTGTATTCTCCTGGATTGTGACTTCCGGTTATGACCACTCCGCTAGATGAACTCAGAGAAAATGTTGAATGATAGAACATGGGGCTGGTAACTATTCCAATATCAATAACATTACATCCGCTTGATATAACCCCAGAAGAAAGCCATTCAAATATATCGGGACTAGAGAGTCTTCCATCACGTCCAATAATAAATTCGCTAAGACCTCTGTCTTGGGCTTCAGAGCCCAAGGCTTTTCCAAGATTTATAACAACTTCTTGATTCAGATCTTCGTAAGCTATACCTCTTATGTCATTTGCTCTAAAAATATGTTCATTAAGTTTCACAAATAGATTATATCTGCTGACTAATCTATTTGGTCTATATAAAATAATTTATATCGATAGAATATAAGAAAAATTATAGGAATTTGTTTTGGATCTTTCAAAAATAAGCGGCGAAATCTGGTTTGATGGTGAAATGATAGATTGGCAAGAAGCTAATACTCATTTATTAACTCATACTCTTCACTATGGTCTTGGTGTCTTTGAAGGTGTCAGGGCCTATGAAACTCAAATAGGGCCTGCAATATTTAGACTTCATGACCATACGGATAGACTATATAAATCTGCCGCTACAGTTAATATGAATATTCCATATTCAAAGGATCTAATCAATAAAGCTCATGAGAATGTAATAAAAGTGAATGATCTAAGGGAGGCCTATATTAGACCTATGTGCTTTTATGGATCTGAAGGAATGGGTCTTAGAGCTGATAATTTGAAGGTTCATACTATGGTAGCTGCCTGGGAATGGCCTTCATATATGGAACCTGAAGCTAGAGAAAAAGGAATAAAAGTCAAACTATCTTCTTATAAAAGACAAGTCAAAAACCCTGTTTCTAATGCGAAAGTTAATGGAAATTATGTTCACTCAATAGTTGCACTAAATGAAGCTCTTGAAAACGGATTCGACGAAGCATTAATGCTTGATGCAGATGGTTATGTTGCAGAGGGAAGTGGCGAAAATTTCTTTATAGTAAAAAATGGCGTACTTTATTCACCGGACTTAGATTCATGTTTAGATGGGATTACTAGAAGAACAATTTTAGATTTAGCTGAAGAACTAGGCATTAACTATGAAATCAAGAAACTTACTGTTGAAGATGTCTTAGAGGCTGATGAATCTTTTTTTTCAGGAACTGCTGCAGAAGTGGTCCCAATAAATTCGCTAGACGGTGATTCTATTGGTTCGGGGTCAAGAGGCCCGATAACTGAAAAGTTGCAAAGCACTTATTTTGATCAAGTTAGAGGAGTTAGGGAATTAAATTCTTCCTGGCATACCTATATCAAATAAAGATCATGAGAATTTTAATCATTGGACCATCATGGGTTGGTGATTCTGTTATGGGTCAAACTCTTTATAAAAGACTTAAAGATGAAGATCCCAACTGCATTATTGATGTAATTTCTCCCCAGTGGTCATTACCCTTGATGAAAAGAATGCCTGAAATCTCAAAAACTATTGTCTCTCCTTACATGCATGGAGATATTAAGCTTTTATCTCGGTATAAATTTGGTGAAAATTTAAGAACATCTCTTTATGACAGGTCGATCATACTTACAAATTCCTTGAAATCTTCATTGATTCCTTTTTTTGCCAATATACCTATTCGTACTGGATGGCTGGGCGAAATGAGATTTGGTTTGTTGAATGATATTAGGTATCTCAAAAAAGAATCTAATCATTTGATGGTTGAAAAATTCGCTGCATTGTCTATTCAAAAACACAATTATTCTTTTGAAAGCTTATCTTTCCCTCGTCTAGATATTGATATAGATAATCAAAAAGAACAGTTGAATAAACTAAACTTAAATTCTGATTTGCCTTGTCTAGCAATTTGTCCTGGAGCAGAGTTTGGCCCCTCAAAACAATGGCCAGCTGAGTACTTTTCTAAAGTAGCAAGGGAATATGTTAACAAAGGATGGAATGTTATTTGTTTTGGATCTAAAAATGACTCACTAACAGGAAAGAGACTTGAAACCGCTAACAACTTAGTAAATGAAGATAAATTTATTAACCTAATTGGTTTGACCTCTTTATTAGATGTTGTCGATTTATTAGCTTACTGCAAAAGAGTTGTGACAAATGATTCAGGTTTAATGCATATTGCAGCAGCTGTTAAAACTCCCTTAGTTGCTCTCTATGGGCCTTCTTCTCCGGAATACACCCCCCCTTTGATAGATAAGAAGATAATTTTAAGAAAAGTCGAGGGCTACGAAAAAATAAGAAAAGGGGATACTATCGAAGGCTATCATCATTCTTTATTGTCTATTCAACCTTCAGAAGTATTACGTGCTTTGGAGATACTTTAAATCTTTTATGAAAAAAAAGTTAGCGTTGCTCTTATATAGATATTTTCCTTATGGTGGATTGCAAAAAGACTTTTTAGGAATCACTAAAGAATTACTTGGAAGAGGGCATGAAGTTAAAGTCTATACAAGAAGCTGGGAAGGCGATATTCCCAAAAATTTAGATGTAGTTCAACTAGGTGAAAAAGGATTCTCAAACTACTCTAAAAACAAAACTTATGTGGTTAAGGCTCTTAAATCGGTTAAAGACTTCCTTCCTGATATTGTATTTGGTTTTAACAAGATGCCTGGTCTCGATTTATATTTTGCTGCTGATACTTGCTTCGCAAAGCAGTCACTTAAAAAAAACCCTTTACAAAAATTTACAAGAAGACACCGACAGTCTATGGAATTTGAAAGGGAAGTATTTTCAAGAGATTCTAAATCTAAAATCCTTCTTTTAAATGA
>ERZ802830.3776-NODE-3776-length-12517-cov-11.9826_pt1 | contig 12517 bp, 18 predicted proteins | sample MGYA00345654_ERZ802830 | MGnify/ENA primary metagenome ERZ802830 (study PRJEB30503, sample SAMEA104212375) | marine metagenome | biome: Westerlies Biome; feature: [SRF] surface water layer (ENVO:00010504) within the epipelagic zone...; material: water... | reverse complement strand
TTTTTACAAAACCTATGTGCTTTTATTGTTGGTTTTTATAGTACTAAAATAAATAAACTTGGACACACAGACAAGACTTCTAATGAAGCAATTTATGGCCCATTAGCACATACCATATTAAGTGCTGTTTTATGTTACGGATTAGCAGATAAAATTTATACTTTATAAATTACTAAATAAGTAAAAAAATTGTTTAAAAAAAAATACTCTAATCTTCTTTTCGTCTTAATAATGGGCTTTGGTATGAGCTTATTAATGACGTTAATTATTACATATATAAATACAGGAATGGATTCGGATTATTATAAAAGATTTTTAAAAGCATGGTCAGTCAGTTTACCAATAGCAATTATTACTGCTTTAGTTGTGGCTCCTCCAATTAAAAAATTTGTAGATAAAATAACCAAATAATCATATTCTTAGAAATGTCTAATCTATCTGGTTATATATTTCTTATTGCAGGTGTTGGTCTTGGAATTGTTTCTAATGGATTTTTAAAATCAACAAACGGATTTACTAATATTGCACCAACTATTTTTTGTATAGTTTCAATAATTGCTTGTATTTTTTGTTTATCAAAAACTATGAGTATAATTCCCATTGGTTTTACATATGCCACCTATGGTGGTCTAACAATTACAGCAGTAACCTTGTTTGGTGTGTTTAAATACAATCAAGTACCCAACTTGTATGGAATTATTGGAATAGCTTTAATTATAATTGGAGTAATTTTACTTAACACCCTTGGCAAAACTACTTAGAGACTGGTTTTAAAATCTTTAATAATTTATTGTGAATACTTTTATTAGTGGTCACTAAAATATTCCCCGCTTTAATTGCACTTTCATTTTTCCAAGTTGAGACGATCCCTCCTGCAGCTTCAATAATTGGAATTAAGGGATGAATATCCCAAATTTTATTTACACATTGAATAACTACATCAACTTTTCCTTCTGCTAAATGTGAATAACTTAATGCATCCGTGCAAGGAAATTGCATCCGTTTTAAAATTTGAGGTATTTTACTTTGTCGCTGTAAAGAAAGACCCCCATGAAAAGCTGCTGACATTTTAATGTTAGAAAATGATACTTTTTTATTAACTTTAATTTTTTTTCTTTTATTTTTTTCAACAACATAAGCTGAATTACTTGAAGTATTAAAATAATATTTTTTAAGTATTGGAAAATTAGCAAGTCCCAAGACTGGTGAACCTTTATAATTTAAAGAAATTAAATTACTCCAAGTGGGATTTCCAATTACAAATGATCTGGTTCCATCTATTGGATCTATTATCCATGTAAAATCACTTTTAGATTTTTTAAGTCCAAATTCCTCCCCTCTGACTTGGTGATTTGGAAATTTTTTTGATATAGCCTTTCTAATAAATTTTTCAAAAGCTTTATCTGAGCTCGTAACTGGATCGTAACCTTTACCTTTTTTTTTGTTCGAAACCTTAAAAGGTTTGTTTAATTTTGAGTAATAAAATTGTGTAAGATTTCTTGCTAAACTATCAAGAAATTTCGAATACACTTTATATTCAGATGATTTTAATATTGGCACGAGAGACTAATACTATTTTATTTATATTGATTAAAGCTAAATTTTAAATAATCATCAAAGTCTCTATGAAAATAGAACTAAAAGATAACAAGATATTTTTTGAGAATCAGGGTCTCAAAAAAGAAATTCACCCGTTTTGGTTTAGAGAAAGAGTTAATGGTGATAATTACATTGATAAAGGTACTCAACAAAGATTGTTTGACCCAACAGAACTTAAAAAAAATATTAAAATCGATAGTTCAAATCTTTCAAAAGATTTCTTGGAAATTACATTTAATGATGGAGTTCATACTAAATTAGCAGTTCATAGTATTTTAAAAGAATTTACAAATATAAATGAGATAGAATATATCAATAAAGTTGAATGGGACTCCTCATTAAAAAATCTTAATAATTTTCAATTTGATGAAAATTTCTTTGAGGAAGAAGAAATGTATAAAGCTTTGATTAATTTTTACAAATATGGTTTTGTGATATTCAATAAAGTACCAACACAAAATAATTTTATAGTAAATTTTGCAAATTCAATAGGTAGTATTAGGCGAACAAACTTTGGTGAATTTTTTAATGTAAAATCAAAACCAAATCCCAATGATTTAGCATACACATCTTTAGCATTAGCACCGCATACTGATAATCCTTATAGAAATCCAGTTCCATGTATACAAATATTACACTGTATTGAAAATAAAGTTAAAGGTGGACTATCAACACTTGTTGATGGTTTTACAGTAACTGAAAAGCTCAAAAAAGATTTTCCAAATTATTACAAAATTTTATCTAAAACGAAAGTAAGATTTCAATTTGTAGATCAAACAATTATATTAGAGGACTGGGCTGAAATGATCAGATTAGATGAAAAAGGTAAATTTAAACAAGTTAGATTTAGTCCAAGACTAGACTTTGTTCCTTTGATGGAAAAAGATAAATTAGAACTTTATTATTCTGCAAGAAAAAAAATCTCTGAACTTTATAATTCTAACGAATATCGAATTGAGTTTAAACTAGCTCCAGGGGATTTATTAATGATGGATAACTACAGGTTACTTCATGGAAGAACTTCTTATGATCCAAATGAAGGTGAACGTTTCTTACAGGGATGTTATATAGACTATGATAGTACTGAGGGAAAACTAAAGCATTTAAAAAGAAAATTTAATCTGTAAAGTGCATCCAGCCAGTAACAATATACTTTGAACCACTTTTTAAAACTGAACCAGTATGTGCATGTGTCCACTCAGCTGGCCAAATCAAGGTTTTGCCTACTTCAGGTTTAATTTTTACTTTATAATAATCAAAATCAGTTGTTCCACCATCTTCAACATCATTAAGATATGTCATCCAGGCAAAAATTCTATGTAAAGTACCTATGCTTGTTCTTTCTGAATGTAATCTAGCAAAATGATCTCCTGCTAAATATTTCTGAACATTAAAATGTCCAATGTGAATCTTTTTTAAAAATGAATTTAAGAAAGGGTATTGTTCTTTGTAGTCTATATAACACTCATTTAATTTCTTAAAATAATCGTTAAAAACTGAATACCCATCCTTTTTTAAATCAACTGGATCTATTGTTATATCTGTTGATTTTTTTATTTCTTCATTAACTCCTGAAGCAGTTTGGCCTTTAGTTTGTAAATTTTTGTTTTGCTCAAAAAAATCAATCATATTTTTACATAAATTTTCATCATTGATATTCCAAACTCCAATAAAATTATTAGCATCTGGGCTTTTAATATCTAATCGCTTCATTAATTTGTAACTATATTTGTATTATTTCCTTCTAACTCGATAAATCCAGTTGCTTTTTTTAAGAACTTTAAACCTTCTTTATGTTTATTTAAGCTCATTAAATTTTTGCCATGTAACTTGTTTAATTCACTATCATCAGAAAAAGTTTTAAGTTTTTCATTACCAAATTTTACAGCATCCTCTCTTTTATTAAGGTCAGTCAAACACATAAAGGTATAATAAACTATGATTTGTTGATTTTCATTAATTTCTAGGGATTTTTTTAATAGTGGTAATGCTTGCTGAAACTTTTTCTGTTTTAAATAAATTACTGCTAAATTATTTATAAAACGTATTTCACCAGGTTTTATGGAATGACATTTGTTATAATTCAGCTCAGCCATATCCAATTGATTTGAAAATTCATAACAAAGTCCAAGATTGTAAATGGCAGGGACAAGATTTGATTCAATCTTTAAAATTTCTTTAAAATTTGCAATAGACTCATCATATTTTTTTTCTGCTAATAACTTTTCAGCTAGTTCAAACTTCTTAACTATATCTTTATTCATTATTATTTTAAATTCTCTATTTGTTTTTCAGCTTCTTTAATTGATTTTTCATAGTCAAGAGCCATTTGATCAGCACATATAGTTTCTATTTTTTCTATTCCAAAAAAATTTAAGATAAATTTCAGCCAAGGTGTTAAAAAATCTTCTTTACTATTAAGTTTAGTTCCACCTGATGTGATAACTAAATAGGCTTTTTTATTTTGTAATAGTCCTTCCCTTCTACCATCAGCTTTAAATCTAAAAGTTTCACCTACTCTTGCTGCAAGATCTGACCAAGCTTTTAGAGTTGCTGGAGGTCCATAATTATAAATTGGCGCAGATATAATAATCGTATCACTTTCTTTTAATTCTCTTACTAAAGTATCAGACAACTCAAACATCTTTTTATGATGTTCTGTTTGGTCTTTTTTTTCTATTTTCATTCCTGACTCTGTTAAACCTGATACAAAAACCATTTCATTGTCTAAATCCCTATAAATTATTTCATCTTCAGGTTTTTTAATCTTATCTAATAATTTTTTAGCTAAAGCTCTAGAGGTCGATCCCTCTTTTCTAGCACTTGAGTCAATCTGATAAATTTTCATATTTCTTTATCCAAAATTTTGTAAGAATGGAAAAATATTTAACAAATAATATCCCAAAGCTTGCAATTGATTAGTTAATATTAAAATACCAGTAATTAAAAGAATAATTCCACCTATTTTTGAAACTAAATTAATATTCTTTTTAAAATTTTTAGAAAATATCAAAAATTTTTGTATTAGGTACCCTGATAAAATAAATGGTAAGGCTAGTCCCATAGAATAAAAAATTAAAAGAAAAATACCTTTGTTGATATTTTCTTCAGTAGCAGCAAGAACTAAAATTGAACCTAATATAGGACCTATACAAGGTGTCCAACCAAAAGCAAAAGCCATGCCAATCAAAATTGGACTATAAAAATTTTTATTTGTATTTGTTTGTATTCTTTTTTCATAATTCAAAAACTTCAGATTTATAATTCCTATAATGTGTAATGATAAAAGTGTAATTATCAAACCCGCAGCTATTCTTAGTTCATAAGAATTTTGAAGTAAGACTTGACCTAAGTAAGTGGATGCAGCGCCAAAAATTATAAAAACAATTGAAAATCCTAGAGTAAATAGAATGATTGGAAAGAGATTTACATTTTTTTTTTCAATTAATTCATTTAATGAACTTCCAGAAATGTAGGAAATATAACCAGGTATTAACGGCAATACGCATGGAGAAAGAAAACTTATCAAGCCAGCCCCAAATGCTATAAATAATTCGATCATTATTTTTCTTTAATAACTTTTAATCTTTGTTCACCCAAACTATCTACAATTAATTTCATTTCATCTCCATCCTTAAGGTAATCTGGAGGAGTCATTCCCATTCCAACACCTGCAGGTGTACCTGTTGTTATAATGTCTCCTGGCATCAATGTTATAAATTGGCTGATGTGTGATATAAGAAAATTAAAATTGAAAATCATAAGGCTTGTGTTACCTGTCTGTCTTCTTTTACCATTAAGATCCAAAGATAAATTTAAATTAAGTGGGTCTTTTATTTCGTCTTTGGTAACTAGATAAGGTCCCAAAGGTCCAAAAGTATCACCTGATTTACCTTTAACCCACTGACCTCCTCTATTCTTTTGCCACTCTCTTTCACTAATATCATTACATATACAGTATCCTAGAACAAACTTCTCAGCTTCTTCTTCTTTAACGTAACGAGCTTTACTTCCAATAATAATCGCTATCTCCACTTCATGATCCAAAGAATTTGAAAATTTTGGAATTACTACATTATCATTTGGTCCAACTATACAATTTGGAGATTTATTAAATACTATAGGTTCCTTTGGAGCATCTGAATTAGTTTCTTCGGCATGAGCTTTATAATTTAAACCAATTGCAAAAAAATTTGCAGGTTTAATAACACAAGAACCTATTCTCAAGTTAGTATCAATTTTAGGAAGAGACTCTAAATTTATTTTTCTAATTTCATCTAAAACTTTAAAATTCAAGTTATCTGGATTAAAATCTTTTATTATCTTAGATAAATTTCTTATTTCATTATTGCTATCAAGAATTGCAGGTATCTCTTTACCAAACTCCCCCACTCTCAATAATTTCATTTGATTAACCTTTGATACCCAAATGAGTATACTTTACATTTAAATAATCTTTAATAGCCATAGAGCCACCTTCTCTTCCATATCCACTTTGTTTTATTCCTCCAAATGGAGCTTCGGCAATGGCTACGAATCCAGTATTTACTGCAACTGAACCTGTTTCTAGTTGTTCTGATGCTAAGTGAGCTGTTTCCATAGAATTTGTACAAACATAACTACACAATCCAAGTTCGTGATTATTAGCTCGTTCAATTACTTCATCAAATGATTTAAAAGATAACATAGGAACTAGAGGTCCAAACGGTTCTTCTTTCATAATAGTAAAGTCATCTTTTACATCATCAAAAATAGTTGGCTCATAGAAAAAACCTTTGTTAAATCCAGCTGGTCTTTTTCCACCTAGTAAAACTTTAGCTCCCTCTTTTTTCGTTTTTTCAACTAACGCCTCAATTTCATTAAGTCTTTTTTGAGTTGTAAGTGGACCTAATTGAGTATCTGGGTCCATACCGTTTCCAATTTTTAATTTTTTAGTTTTTTCTATAAATAAATTTACAAATTCATCTTTTTTTTTTTCATGAATATAAAATCTATTAGGAGATATACAAACTTGTCCATTATTTCTAAACTTTGCAGCTATTGCCATATCAGCTGCTTTCTTTATGTCAGCATCATCAAATACAATAAAAGGTGAATGACCGCTTAGTTCCATTGTAACTCTTTGAACTTTATCAGCAGCTTGTTTTAATATTAATTTTCCTACTCTAACAGAGCCTGTTATTGAAATTTTTTTAATAATATCAGACTGAATTAATTGAGATGCAATACTAGGTGGATCTCCTGATAAAAGATTAACTGCCCCTGGAGGAACGCCACATTCTCTGCAAATATCAACTAATTGCATTACCACACCTGGTGTAATTGTATCAGGTTTTATTATGACTGAACAACCAGCTCCTAATGCTGTAGAAATTTTTCTTGCGGCTAGAATTAGTGGAAAATTCCATGGTGATAAAGCTGCAACAACCCCAACTGGCTGATAGTAAACATGTACTCTAGTATCTTCAAATCTACTTTCTATGGTCTGACCATAAATTCTTTTCGTTTCTTCAGCGTTCCACTCAAAAATGTCTGCTGTTCCATTTGCTTCTGCGGCTCCTTCAGCTAAAGGTTTACCGTTTTCTAAAGTCATCCATTTTGCAAAAACATCTTTTTTTAATCTAATAGTATCTGCAATCTTTCTTAAAATATTTGAACGTTGCCATGGAGGAGTTTTTTTCCAAATCTCTAATCCCTTTTCAGCAGATTTTAAAGCTCGTTCAACGTCATCAGTTGTGGCTTTAGAAGCTTGACCTATTATCTCCTCAGTAGCAGGATTAATAACATCATAAGTTCCTTTATCTGAAGATTGCTGCCATTTTCCGTCAATAAATTGACCAAATTTTTCGTACATAAATTTAATTTAGCATTACTATAGGTTGTGTCTACTATGTAATTTTTACACATTAAATAATTTTGTTAAAATGATAGGATATTATTAATCAAAGGAGATGAACATGAAAGCATACATAATGGGAAACTATACAAGTAAAGCTTTTCAAGGATTTTTAAAAGATCCTACAAGTGATAGAAAAGCAGTAGTTGAACAACTTACAAAAGCTATGGGTGGCACAATGCACAGCATGGATATTGTTAGAGGATCATACGACTTTATAGTTGTAGCTGAAGTACCAAGCTTTGAAGATTTTGCAGCGATTAAGTTAGTTGTTGAGTCGTCAGGGGCAGTTGAAAATTTAACAGCTCTTGAGGCTATTGATTTTACTAAAGCAACTACAAAAGCTAGTAAGATTGGATATAAAGCTCCAGGACAATAAAAAAATAATAACTTCCAGTTGCGGGCTGGAAGTTTTTTTCAAGAATTTGATACATGTTAAATTGTATTTATTGTGATATCATTTTCTGCAATGACAAATCTTATAGATTCTTTTGGAAGAACTTTTCCATATATTAGATTATCAATTACTGATGTTTGTAATTTTAAGTGTGGGTATTGTTTACCTAATGGTTATCAAATTGATAAAAGTGATAATAGGAAATTCTTAAAACTGAAAGAAATTGGTCGTCTAACAAAAGCCTTATCAGAACTTGGTGTAAGTAAAATAAGACTTACTGGTGGGGAGCCAACTGTAAGAAAAGATTTTTTTGATATAATAAAAGTTATTAAAGAAAGTTCTGGAATAAAGAAAACAGTAATTACTACCAATGGATATCATTTGGATAAAATTGCATCTAAGATTAATGCAAGTGGTTTGGATGGAATAAATATTAGTATTGATAGTTTAAATAGAGAAATATTTAAGAGTATTACAAGTCATGACAGACTCCCTGAAATTTTAAAAGGAATTGAAAAGTTAAAAAAAATGAATTTCCAAAATATTAAGATTAATGCTGTTTTACTAAAAGGGATTAACGACAGTGAGAAAGATTTTGATCAATGGGCCAAATTCATTGAAAAAAATGAAATTGATTTTAGATATATAGAATTAATGCAAACAGGAGATAATTCACATTACTTTAAAAAATACCATGTTTCAGCAACAAAATTTACAAGTTATTTAAACAAAAATAATTGGATAATCCAAACTTTTGGAAGAGATGCGGGCCCTGCAAAAAATTATTTAAATCCTAAATTTAAAGGTAAGCTCGGAATTATAGCACCTTATTCAAAAGATTTTTGTAAAAGTTGTAACCGACTTCGAATAACTGCTAAAGGAGATTTAAGATTGTGTTTATTTGGTAATACAGGAATTAATATTAGACATTTAATGCAAACAGATGACCAAATCGAAGAGTTAAAAGATTTGATACTTAAACAACTTAATTTTAAAAAAGAGTCACACTATTTAGAACTTGGTGAAACAGGTTTAACAAAAAATCTATCTACAACAGGTGGTTAAATGAAAAATTTGAAAATTATTAATCAAGAAAAACTAAAAGATTGGGCGGAAGAAATTTTTCAAAAAAATTCGTTTAATATGATTGATGTTACCTATAAAAAAGAAACTTTTAGAAGAGCTTTAGCTTCAGGTAAAATTTATGTTGGAAAAGAAGTTTTTGATTTAATCATAAATAAAAAGATGCCAAAAGGTGATCCTATCGCTTTAGCAGAAGTGGCCGCAGTATTAGGTGTAAAAAAAACTAGTGAACTAATTCCTTTATGCCACCCTCTGCCGATTGATCACACTGCAACTAAAATTGTTATGAATGAATCTGACAATTCATTGGAGGTATTTTGTGTAGTTTCTGCAGTTGCTAAAACTGGTGTAGAAATGGAAGCTATAATGGGAGTAAACTCTGCTTTAATAACAATTTATGACTTAAGCAAAATTGTTAATCCCCATCTTAAAATTGATAATGTTAAATTATTAATTAAAGAAGGTGGAAAAAGCGGGATATGGACCAATCCTGATGGTTTACCAGATTTTCTCAAAAATATTTTTTAAGTATGTCTGTTTTCTTAAATTCACAAAAAATTATTAAAGATTGGATTGATTACAATGATCATATGAATGTTTCGTATTATCTTTTAATCTTTGATAAGTTTGGAGCCGATACTCTAAATGATATTTTTAAGATGGGAGAACATTCAGCAAAAACTACTAAAAAAAGTACAATGATGGTTGAGTCTCATATTACCTATAACCAAGAACTCCTGCTAAATGACGAAGTTGATATAAATTTAGTTTATTTTAATCATGATAAAAAGCGTCTTCTGTATAAAATGGAAATGATCCATAAAGAAAAAAAATATCTTGCCTCAACAATTGAAGTTCTTGCTTTATATGTGGATCTTAATGAAAGAAAAGTTTCAGAATTTGAGAAGGAAAAAGTCAAGATAATGGATGACTTTATAAATAAAAATAAATCACATTTTAATAATGAAAACTTAAAATTCTCATCAAAATTAAAAAAGTGAAAATTAAATTAGAATTATTTGGAGCTAGTCGAGAATTTAGTCAAAAAGACTATCTAGAGCTTGAAGTTCAAAATAAAGCTTCTACAGATGATTTAAGAAATGAAATAATCAAATATCTAGATAAAAATTTTAAAGGCAATGAAAATTTTATTAAAATTGTCAAATCCTCGGCTTTTAGTTCTGAGGATAATCAAATAATTAGCGACAATTATAAAATCACAAAAGATCAAAAAATTGCTATTATACCACCTATCGGAGGAGGTTAATGCTTCATATCAAGATAATTGATAGTGATAATGATGAAATTCAAATTTCTAAAGCTGAAAAATTTATCAGTTCATCAAAATTTGGGGCTTCTATATATTTTTTAGGTACTGTTAGAAATCAAAATGAAAACAAATCTGTTTCAGGCATCACCTATGATGTTCATGATGAAATGGTACTTAAAAGTTTCCAAGAGATTTATAATGAAGCAGATCAAAAATTAGATATTACTGACAAAGCTGTATTTATTGAACACATTAAAGGGTATGTTGCCTTAAGTGAGACTAGTATAATTATCGCAGTTGCTTGTAAACACAGGGATCAAGCATATGTCCTATCAAGATTTATAATTGAGGAAATAAAAAAAAGATCTCCAATTTGGAAAAAAGAACATTATGAAAAAGATGAAAGTAAATGGTTAAAAGGAAATCCAGTTTTAAATGAAAAAGTTTAAGTATTCAGAAGTTACACCAGAAAATATTTATAAAAAAAGAAGAACCTTTATAAAATCTTTGGGTTTTGGGCTTGGTTCTTTATCAATAAGTTCTTTACCTATAATTAATAGTGCTTTTGCCAATACTGAGGAAAATAAACCGACTAGCTTTAAAGATATTACTACTTACAATAATTATTATGAATTTGGGACAAATAAAAGTGATCCTTATATTAAATCACAAAACTTTAAAACAAAACCTTGGACCATTAAAATTGAAGGAGAAATTGAAAAACCTTTAGAATTTTCAATTGAAGAAATTTTATCATCTTTTCCTTCAGAAGAACGTATTTTAAAACTTAGATGTGTAGAAGGTTGGTCAATGATAATTCCATGGATGGGGTTTTCATTAAGTAAGCTAATTGAAAAAGTTTCATTGAAACCAGATGCAAAATTTGTTGAATTTGAAACAGTTTATGATCCTGAGCAAATGATAGGTCAAAGACGACCAATCTTAAATTGGCCTTACATCGAAGGTTTAAGAATTGATGAAGCTATGCATCCTTTAACAACTGTAGTAACAGGATTGTATCAAAAAGAATTACCTAAACAAAATGGAGCTCCACTTAGAATTTTTATACCTTGGAAGTACGGTTTTAAAAGTGCAAAGGCAATTGTAAAAATAAAATTTGTAAAAAGAATGCCTAATACTGCTTGGATGAATGCCTCACCTAGAGAGTATGGTTTTTATTCAAATGTAAATCCTAATGTAAATCATCCAAGATGGTCTCAAGCAACCGAAAGACCAATTAATGGAGACATTTTTGCTCCTAGAATAAAAACTTTAATGTTTAATGGTTATGGAGATGATGTTGCTCATATGTATTCTGGTATGGACTTAAAAAAATATTTTTAATGAAAAAATATTTTAAGCCATCTGTATTTATATTGAGTACAGTACCTTTTATTATTATAGTCTATAAAATTTTTTTAAATAAATTAGGTCCTGAGCCAATTAAACAGATTACTCACCACACTGGTGAATGGACATTGTTATTTATTATTTTTACTTTAGCAATGTCACCGCTTAAACAAATCACAAATATGAATATTTGGATTTCTATAAGGAGAATGCTTGGTTTGTTCGTTTTTTTTTATGCATCCTTGCATATGCTAACCTATGTTGGGCTTGATTACAGATTTGATATAAATGAAATCTCAAAAGATATTTTAACTAAAAGATTTATTTTTGTCGGATTTGCCGCGTGGTTACTTTTAGTTCCACTGGCTCTTACTTCATCTAAAAAAATGATGAATATATTAAAACAATACTGGAAAAAACTTCATAGATTAATTTATTTAATTGCCCTTTTAGGAGTTACTCATTTCATTTGGTTAGTTAAGAAAGATATAACTGAACCTTTAATATATTTATTGATAATACTTTTTTTATTGGCTTTTAGGGTAAAATTTAAAAAAACTAATTTATCGTAGTATCTTCAGGTATACAGATTTCAGATCTTGTTAAAAATCTTCTCCCTGTACCATTATCAAGAGAAAACATTCCGCCCATTCCTTCAATACAATCAATAACTAAATCTGTATTTTTCCAAGCTTCGTGTTGCGTTTCACTTATATAAAAAGGAATGCCTCCAATTTTACCAATCATTACATCGTCTTGTCCTACTTGATATTCTTTAGATGGGTAACACATAGGAGCACTACCATCACAGCATCCACCAGATTGATGAAATAATAATTCTTTGCCGTGATTTTTTTTTAATTCTTCGATTAAATCTAATGCTGAGGGTGTTGCTGTAACTTTCATATTTATATGGCCCGTA
>ERZ802830.3774-NODE-3774-length-12520-cov-6.14753_pt1 | contig 12520 bp, 7 predicted proteins | sample MGYA00345654_ERZ802830 | MGnify/ENA primary metagenome ERZ802830 (study PRJEB30503, sample SAMEA104212375) | marine metagenome | biome: Westerlies Biome; feature: [SRF] surface water layer (ENVO:00010504) within the epipelagic zone...; material: water... | reverse complement strand
CCCACTCCGACGTACGCTGCTTCAAAAACCAAGGGTGCAAACCAAACGAAGGATGCAAGAAAGAATCCGACTCAACCAATAACTCCACCTCCGACCAATCCACCTCCGACGCTCCCTTGATCGCAATTCGATCAACCCCCGCAGCACGTGCGCGCAACAGCACCCCCGCCCGGTCTTCCGCCAATCGCGCATCTTGCAAATGACAATGTGCATCAAAGAGATTCATTACTTTTGTCTACCTCAACACATCGCATCTGTATATAAAGAAGATATGAGATATGGAATGTTACTTCTGCTCATCTGCGTCTTGAATAGCGAAGCGCGGGTCTGGACCGAAAAAGAAAACGGACGGCAAATCAATGCAGACGTCGTCAAAGTCTACTCCCGCCGAGAAGTCGTTCTCAAAAAAGAAAACCGCCAAACCATCACCGTACCGTTCGATATTTTTATTCCCGCTGATGTTGAGCACCTTGAATATCTCCTCAAACACCGCAATCGCGGACGTCTTCACCCGGTTCATTGGCAGGAGATGAATGCCTGTTTTGGAATCGATCTCTGGCAAGACGAATGGTTATGGGACGACACCACCTCAAATACAGCCCACCGCCTCCACATCCAGTTTGAATCAAAAACTGATTTCATGGAAAATTATCGCGGCTATATGAACGGCGAAACCCATATTCTTAGCGAACCCGCCTATGCCACTGCGCTTTATGGAAAAGAAAATCATGTCGACAGCTTTAATATCATTTTCCTCAATCAAGGCGACGCCCCATACCGCTACAGAGACGAAGCCGAAGAAGCCATCGAAGCCGCCGCTGAACGCCTCGAAATGACCCTTCGCCAACGACTCGGAAAACCTCGACGAGACTCCATCGGCCGCGGCGACCTACGCGAAAAAGTCTGGCGCTGGGACTGGAACAAACACGCCCTCCTGCTCTCCCACATGGAAGGCAAATTCGTAACCCTACGCATCATGCCCTACGAACGCGCCGAGCGCGGAGGACGAAACGACAAACTAGGCTATAGCGCTCTCCGCACACGCGTGGCAAGCTGCGTCAAAACGCTCCCAAATGGAGACGTCATCATCAAAAACATTCCCATGATCGACCAAGGCGCAAAAGGCTACTGCTCCCCCGCCACGTGGGAGCGCTATTTGCGCTATTTCGAAATCCCAGCCGATATGTATCTCATCGCCGTGGTCGCCAACACCTCAGCAGGCGGCGGAACCTATCCACATGAAATCAAAAAAGCGATGCAGCCCTTACTCTCCACCTATGGACGCGATCTCATTGAATTAGAAAGCCAAATCGAAATGGATGAAATCGCAAAACAGATCGACCGCGGACTCCCCCTCATGTGGTCTTTCACAAGCACCCCCGGATTTCAAGCCATTGCCAATCACCACAACGCCATCCGCTCAGGCAAAGAACCCGAAGAGCCCGATCTCGACATCGAAGCCCTCGAATTCCGCCGAGGCGGCGGCCATATCTGCATGATCATCGGCTACAACCGCCAAACCGATGAAAGCTGCATCACCGATAGTTGGGGTCCCAACTATAATCAACGCTGGGTTCCCATGAAGCATCTGCGCAATGCCAACACCTTCTCCCTCTCCGTCTTACGTTGGTAAAACGCACAAACTTCTAATGCTATTTTGTTTGCGAGCATCTAGGTCCACGCCTATATTCACGCCTTCGATTAAAAACAGCCCCAACAGGCGAAAAATTTACAGGAGAAAAACATGTCTGAAATTATTGATGTAATCGCACGCGAAATTCTCGACTCACGCGGAAACCCAACCCTTGAAGTAGATATCATTCTTGATTCTGGGGCAACCGGTCGAGCCGCCGTCCCATCGGGCGCCTCCACCGGTGTCAACGAAGCCCTCGAATTACGCGACGGCGACAAAGCTCGCTACCTTGGCAAAGGCTGTCAAAAAGCCGTCGACAACGTTAACGACATCATCGCACCCGCCATCCTCGGCATGGATGCCATCGATCAAGTCGGCATCGATAATCTCATGCTAGAGCTCGACGGCACTGAAACCAAATCCAAGCTAGGCGCCAACGCCATGTTAGGGGTTTCACTCGCAGCCGCGCACGCTGCGGCAGATGAACTCGGCATTCCGCTGTTCCGCTACATTGGCGGCACCAATGCAAAAGCACTTCCCGTGCCGATGATGAACATCATCAACGGCGGCTCGCACTCCGACGCCCCCATCGCATTCCAAGAATTCATGATTCGCCCCGTTGGCGCCGAAACCTTTAAAGAAGGGCTCCGTTGTGGCGCTGAAGTTTTCCACGCACTGAAAGCCATCATTAAAGGCAAAGGTCTTTCAACCGCGGTTGGCGACGAAGGCGGCTTTGCTCCCAATTTCGAAGGCGGAACCGAAGAAGCACTCGATTCCATCATGCAAGCCGTTCGAGATGCAGGTTACGAACCCGGCAAAGACGTCACGATTGCCCTCGACTGCGCGGCCTCTGAATTTTTCGAAGAAGACGTCTACAACTACGCCAAATTTGAAGGCGATGCAGGTGCAAAACGCTCTTCCGAAGAGCAAGCCGATTATCTCGCCTCCTTGATCGACTCCTACCCCATCGATTCAATCGAAGATGGGATGAACGAAGAAGACTGGAGTGGATGGAAAGTCTTAACCGAAAAAGTGGGCGATCGCTGCCAGCTCGTCGGCGACGATCTCTTTGTAACCAATGTTAAATTCCTTGCCCGCGGCATCGAAGAAGGCTGCGCAAACTCCATCCTCATCAAGGTTAACCAGATCGGAACCCTCACCGAAACATTAGACGCCATTGAAATGGCACACAAAGCCGGTTTCACTGCTGTTGTTTCTCATCGTTCCGGTGAAACCTCCGATAACACCATTGCCGATATCGCCGTCGCGACTAACGCCGGACAAATCAAAACCGGCTCACTCAGTCGTTCTGATCGTATTTCTAAATACAATCAACTCCTTCGCATCGAAGAGATGCTCGGAAGTGATAGCCGATACGGCGACGCATAAACATTCATGCCAAATCGAGTACAGAAAGGCGGCTTCTCAAGCCGCCTTTTTTCGCTCTTGCGACCCACTCCCCCAACCAGTACCCTATTCGAATATAAGGATCGTATGCAACAGACCGAAAAATATTGGAATTTGATCAACCGAGTGGTTCTCGGCATTTTGCTCGGCGTCGTTGTCGTCGGGATTGCGCTAGCATTCATCCCAAAAGTACATCAATTCAAAACCTATCAAGAGCGGAGTCAATCGCTTCAGCGAGAAATCGACCAAACCATCATCGCCGAACAAACCCTCAAAGAACACCAACGACGCTTTGCAACCGATTCCGACTTTGTGGAACGAATCGCCCATGAAGTCGGATATGCACATCCCGACGAAACCATTTTTCATTTTCCCAGCACCCTCGAAACCAATGAAAACTAAACCGCTCATCGCCTGGACGATGGCCGGGTCAGATAGCGGCGGCGGAGCAGGAATACAAGCAGACTTGCAGGTCTTCCGTGCCTTCGGCTTGCACGGTTGCTCCATCACCACCGCCATTACCGCTCAGAATACACAAGGCGTTCAATCCATCGAACCCGTTTCCGATCCGCTTATTCAAGCGCAATGGAACAGCCTGATCTCCGATCTTCCACCTGCGATTATTAAATCCGGCATGCTCGCAGACGCCATCGAAACCGTGGCGGATCTGCTCGCATCGCATCCCACGATTCCCTACATCTGCGACCCCGTACTACGATCCACCTCCGGTACCGCGCTGTTATCCGAAGAAGCGCTCGCAACCCTCCAAACACGCATCATACCGCGTGCCATGCTACTCACTCCCAATCTGCCTGAGGCAAGAGAATTAACCGGTCTTCCACAAGCCTCACCCCAAGAATTAGCCAATGCGTTACTTGAGGCCGGCGCTCAGGCAGTACTCCTCAAGGGTGGGCATGCCGCTGGTGCCCACTGCTCTGACCTGTTTATGGATGCCTCCCACCGCTTCCTCATGGAAAGTCCGCGAATGAGCACCCGAGCCACACATGGGACCGGCTGCGTATTTGCTTCGGCAACCGCGGCCGCATTCGCCCGTGGCGAATCCCTTCCACAAGCGGTCCAAACCGCAAAAACCTATCTAAATCAAAATCTAAAGCAAGCAACGAGTCTGGGCAAAGGCGAGGGTCCACTCCCCTTTCTTCCGCCCTGTAATTCCGAACCCGATCAACCGAACATCATTCGGGATTTACACAACATGGGAGTAGAGTAAAAATGGAACCAACAACCTTATACAGCACACTCGTTTTAAGCGGATTTGTTCTCATCGGCATGGAGATCTTTTTACCGGGCGGCCTTCTCGGTATCATCGGTGCGCTTATCTGGCTTGCCGCGGCCGCCGTCGGCTACTTTCAGTTTGACGCCCCCTGGAATACCTTAAGCGCAATCGGCCTTCTTTTTTTGCTCATCCTCACCTTCATTCTATGGATGCGCTTTTTCCCGAAAAGCCGAATGGGTCGCAACCTCACCTTGAGCGACAATCTCGATACCTCCCAATCTCATACCAAACCCGACATTGAACTTGGAGCCGCCGGAGAAGCACTCTCCAATTTGCGACCCGCGGGCATCGCTCTAATCGAGGGGAAACGTATAGACGTAATGGCAGATGCCGACTGGATCGAAGCGGGTAAATCCGTCCATGTAGTCGCGGTCCAAAATGCCACCATTACGGTACGAGAGGATGCCCCATGCGAAACATCCTAATCGCAACCCTTCTGCTGCCGCTCTTCGCCACCGCCATCACCATCACCAATCAATATATTATTCCAGCAGACCAACAGGTCGAAGATGAACAATGGATCATAGCCACCGTCGCACAACCCGAAGGGATCTTCCTCAACGATCTCACTATCCTGTGCGCCAATCCCCTCTTTTTTTCCGGAACCTATGAAGGCAACATCAACGGAATAGCGGGCATGGAAACCGCTCTAATTGGCACCGCCAAACGCAACGTTCGCATTACCGGTAAAGTAGTTCGTATTGAAGGGATCATCGAAGGCAATCTGACGCTCCTTGCCGACACTGTAACGATCTCCGAAAAAGCCTCGATTGGAGGAACCGTTCGATTGATCGCGGATAAAGCTATCATGGAAGGAACCATCGACGGGGATCTACACGTCACCGCCGGCACCCTACTCACACTAGAAGGAACCATCGGTGGAGATGCCCACATACAAGCCCGCGAAACGCTGATAGCTGATGGGTTACGGGTAGCAGGCGACTTCACCTACCGTACTGATCAAATCCTTATCATCGATCCCGCTCAAGTTGGAGGAACCATTCTCAAAGATGACGCTGGCTCTGCTGTTTCACCCTTTTCAATTGCCCAACTCAAATCACGCGGTCTCTGGCTTTTTGCCGCTTTTCTAGTTGGTGTACTCTACCTCCTCCTGTTTCCCGGACAAGCCGCCCACGCCACCCATCTTATTTTTTCCGCCCCACTCAAATGCTCACTGATCGGCTTTCTTGCTTCGGGTGTATTGCCGATCATCGGTGTTTTCTGCCTCACCTCTTTGATCGGCCTTCCCACCGGCCTGTTCATGCTGGGTCTCTGGGGTGCATGGGTCTATTTGAGCCAAATTATTACGGCCTGCCTCATCGGCATTCTCGTCCTTACATTCAACGGTGCCGAAACCGGACGACTCTTACTCGCCTCCGCAATCGGCTTACTACTTCTCTCCCTCATCGGTTTGATACCCGGATTAGGCGTACCGATTCAAGCCGTGAGTTTGTGGCTCGGAATGGGGGCTATCCTACAAACCATTTTTTTAAAACGGAGGGAACCCATAATGATCGCAAAACACCTGTTTACTCCGACTTTTAAACGCAAGGATACTGAATGATGATCCTCCTTCAACCCTCATTAGACCCAGCCATCAGCTGCCCCGCTTCTTTAAAGAAACTCCTTTTAGCATGTCGCAAATAAACCCGATTTCGGAGTCCATTTTTTCAAAACCTTGATTTGATCTCTTTTTTTTATAAAAGTGCCGCTTGCAAGACGTTCTATAGATAAAGATTTTAATGCACCAAAATAATGCGATGAGACATTCCATATTACTTTTATGCGTAGGTATTATTTTACGCGTTGACGCTGTTTCTTTATTTGTTTCCGTTGATGGGAATAATACAAACAACGGCACAATAAATGCTCCTTTTAGAACCCTTCAATATGCAGTCGACCAACTCCAAATTGGCGACATCTGCTACATTCGAGGAGGGACCTATCGCGAAACCGTAATCATTCAGAATAAGTGGGGAAATGAAAATAACATAACCCGCATACAAGCATACTCAAACGAAACCGTTATCATTACAGGTTTAGACGAAATCAATACTTGGAGCCATGTTGAAAACTCCATTTTCAGAACACCCACTGAAGAGGTGCTGCAAGTATTTGAGAGTCGAAACATGATGACGGAAGCAAGATGGCCTAATACGAGTTCCCATCTCCTGCAACCCCATTTTGCCTACATCGATTCAATGCCCACCGTAGGGCCAAATCAAAGCTCAACGTTATATGATTCTGAGCTCAGTCAATTTCCTGCCGAACACTGGAATAATGCAAAGATCTGGTATTTACCTGGAGCTCAATGGACTTCAACTTCTTCTACGATCACCGATCACAACACCAATCAGCTTACCTTTATCAATAACTCCAACAACGGCTCCCTTCAACCACAGGCGGGAAATCCATATTTTATTTTTGATACCTACAACGCCATCGATTCCCCTTCAGAATGGTACTATGACAATGAGGATGGTCATCTATATTTTCACGCACCCCATCATGGAAACCCATATGAATTAGATGTGGAAATACGAACACGTTATCATGGCATATTGATTCAAAATTCCCAATATGTCGAAGTATCGGGTCTTCATTTCTTTGCCGCTAATATTAAGAATCTGTATAGCGCATACTGCTTTATTAAAAACTGCAAACTTGAATATGCAGTGCCCCTTTTTGGTGGCACCCACCTACCCGATGTCCGTATATGGAAAGGCATGGAAGATGCCGCCATCGAATGGCGAGGGTCAAATGGCGCGATTCAAAATTGTGAAATCGCACATTCGTGGAGTGCGGGAATCACCATTCCATATGGCTCATATCAAAACAATCTCATTGAAAACTGCTTGATTTATGATGTCAATTGGATCGGAACCTGGGCCGCGGGAATTCATCCCATCGGACACGGGCACACCATCTCCAGCAACACGATCTATGATGTAGGCCGCAATGGCATCGATCTAAAAGATGCCAAAAATGCGATTTGTGAATATAATCACGTGGCGCGAGCAGGCTGGATTACGAAAGATCAAGGCTCCCTTAAAACGGGAGTTACTGATGGTGAAAACACCATCATTCGATATAACTGGTTCCGATTAGGAAGAGCACTAAATAATCAATTAGACGCATGGTGCACGGGCGTCTACCTCGATAACGATTCAATTAATTACCTCGTTCATCATAATGTCGTATGGGATCATGATAATGCACTCCGCATGAATATGGCTAGTGCCCAAATTGAAGTCTACAACAACACCTTTGTTAACAGTTCCCATGAAGATATCGCCCAATATGCCCCTTCAGGGCAAGTCCTTCGCGATATCACGATCTATAATAACATTGGATCTCTTGGATCCTTCGACGCCTCCGATGTGGATTATAATTACAACACCGATGGCTCTCTTCAACAACTCAACTTCATTGGTCCCGAATACGGAGACTTTAGAATTTCTCCCTCATCTATTGCTATCGATCAAGGAACCCCAATTGCCGGGATCACCGACCACATTACCGACCTTGCTCCCGATGCAGGCGCCTATGAATTCAACGGACATGACTGGATTCCTGGAATCAATTGGATACCAAGCTGGAACCAGCAACCGCTCGCCAACTTCACTAATAGGATCGTCCATAGCCACGCCACCAACTCCATTACCTTCGATGCAACCGCATCCACCGATGCCGATGGAATGATCATTCGCTATGAATGGGATCTTGGCGATGGAACAACCGCCCACGGAAAAACATACACCCACAGCTACACCAACTATGGAACGTACATCGTAACCCTCCATATTCGAGACGACCTCAATTCAACCAACGCCATCACAAAAACCATTATCCTTCAAGATCCTGCCACCATTCCACAACCAGAACGCCAGCTCTTGACCAGCGCCACAGACGTTTATCTATATGCCAACAATGTCGTTTACAACAACTCAGAACTAATCGCCGGCAAACTCGTGAGTGGCACCAATCCACAGGATTCTACGCGTAGCTTCATTCGCTTCGATCTCGATACACTTAAATCCCTACCCATTCAATCTGCATATCTGAATCTCTATCACATTGAAGGTTACAGCGACACATGGGGCGGGGTCTACCTCTATCCTATCGCTGCGGCATGGACCCCTGAATCGATCACATTTGATCATCCAATTAATGACTCCCTAGGCCTCCTCATCCAAAACAACGGACCTTTTGAAACGTACGTCCACTTCGATATCACGACACTTATGAAACAATGGCAGGAGAACCCTCAACATAATTTTGGGATCAGCCTTCGCGGCTTTGAAAGCTATGGCATTAACGCCAAATATTTTCAATCATCAGAAGCACTCAACCCGCCCTATATCGACGTCACTTACCGCCAGCTCATTCATACATCCATACACCAAAATCCGTCAAACGCAACCACCGCACTCGTCTGGGATTCCAATATAGGCTCAGACTACCGAATCGAATCTACCACCAACTTAATAGAAGGAAACTGGGTTGTATTTCAGGAAGATCTGATAGCAACCCCACCAACGAACCACCTATTCATCACTCCGGTATCTGATCATGTGCCTACGCGATTCTTTAGAATTAGCACCCCGTAGAGCCACGTTAACCAATTTTTTTTAGAAAAATAATCAACGTGGATTTTTAAGCTAAAAAAAAATGTATTTTTTTTAGTAAAATCAAAATTCCAGATCGTCTCTTATATTGTCCAAATAGATAAAGATTAACAAATAAGGGAGAGACTCTCATGAATAAAAGAATATTACAGATAACAATAGCGGCACTTTTCGTTCATTCCATTGCGTTTTCCATATCGTATTATTGGGACGCAGAGGATGTAGCTAATAATGTGAATGCAACCAACCCAATTAACTGGAAAATACAAGGCGGCACCAATCCTAACGACTCCATACCTGGAGCCGCTGACATTGCGAATCAGAACTCATTGGGTACATCAGCAGATGGCGATAAGAATATAATTAATTTAGATAGCACTTGGGTCATCCAAAGATATCTATCTGGACAAATTCAAGTAGCGGGTCATACCGCCCCCACGTTAAACGTAAACAGTAATGGCACACTAAAAGTCACCGACTTCTACGTAGGTCGCTCATGGAACTCACATGCCCGCGATGCATCCGCAATTTTTAACATAAACAGCGGCGGCTCAGTAACCGTTGATCAATGGTTTACTGTAGGCTTGGTGGCAGGTTCTTCTCAAAATAATACAAATGGCGCAACGGGTGTGATCAACATCAACGGCGGAAGCTTAACGGTTACAAATAAAACCGTTAAACTCGGTTCAGGGGGTACGGAACCTGCGGCAACAAATGCTACCGGAATTATCAATCTGAATAGCGGATTGCTCAGAAAAATTGGAACCGGTACCTCTATGATTGGTGATACCGGTGCAGGTATATTAAACATTACTGGCGGTCAGGCTATTTTTGATGCAGAGATTAAATTGGCTAATCTCGTGAATTCAACAGGTGCTGTAAATGTGCTTGGAGGCTCACTAAGCGTGCCCAATATCAGCTTAGGATCTGGGGATCCCTCTTTAAGTATTGGAGGCGAGGGGATTATTGTTTTAACCAATTGGAACATTGGCAAGCTCTCAGGGTTTGTAACAAATGGACAACTCACAGCCATTTCCGGAAGCCCTGATGATTCTGCATATTCATCCCTCTATACAGAAGGAGCTCTTTCGTTCACAAACACCTCTGATATAGTTATTAAAATTGGTGCTAAAACCAATGCAGATGGAGGTAAATCATCGGCTATTTGGGCCTATCAAGCGCCAACAGGATACTTTGAAACAGACCTGGTTGTTTATACTGGCTATACCGGAATTAACGGAAAAGTTGTTCCAAATACCTCGAAAATCGAAGCCACTATTACGATCGATGAAAATGGCATTTTCAGCTCCAATAATTCAAATTTACTCGTGAGTGCAAGCGGTGACACCGTACCCGCCTCCATGCTGAATAACTCCTTCAAGATTTACTATCAGGCAGAACGTAATGCCTCACTCGTAACGGGACGCGGAACCAGCTCCGCAACAACGCCTCCCATCCAAATCTACTCTGTATCTTCAGGCACAAAAGACAGTACTGTGAGTGCAGGAATGGGGCTTCATAACGATCCGGCCAAAAACCGTGAAAACATAATCTTCGGAATCGACGCCACCACCTTACCCTCCTCCGTTGCATTCGAACTCACGCAAGTCGACGTCCGTGGACTTGGAGGTACCGGAAAAGAGCATGAAACAGCTACACTGATTAGCCAAATCGATACCTCGAAGACCTTCGATGTAAACTATACAAACCTCAACAGCTCCGGCTCTGCCCTTGATGCATCTCGCAGAGCAGCGGGTGGAACATGGGGCGCGCCAGATTCCTTCGGTGCGAATGTAACCGCTATGGAAATCTCAAGCAGCGGAGGCACAACCGCAGACCTCGTTTCCATCTTTGCCAGTACCGCGAACAACCCAAGTAATGCGACCACTGAAGCAACCGGAATGACCAAATTCAATGTGTTGGGTGTCTCCATGAAGATCTCGCCTGCTCAATTTGAGCTAGCACCCCCCACCATATCATCGCTCACAACGGCCCGCTCAATGATCACACCCACTGACCGGCTACGCGTCGATGCCCAGGTAGGCGCACTGCTAACCACCGGAACCGTTCATATGGCGATCCTCGATAGCAGCGACAACAAACTCGAATTCACGGCATTTGATAATCGATCTGCTTCCATGGTAAATAAAATCTTTACCACCAAAAATATAACAGCAACCGAAATCACAACCGCCTCAAATGACTTCACCGTCTCTGGATTCTTCTCACAGATCATTAACGATCCAATCAGCCCAGCTATCACTATCAATGATAGCCTAGAAGTATTCGACATGATTGATCTCTCAGAACTTTCTGATAAATCCGTCTATGTTGATATGACGAGTATCAGCGGCTTATCCGGAACCAATACACTGACCGTTCAATTGATTGCCTCCAATGACGGGATCGAAAATGTGACCAACGAGGTTAATTTCACGGTTGTTCCAGACGGAAACCTCTCCTTCACAAAAATCAGCAGTACCGTGACAGATTCCGTTGCCTTTGAAGGATCACAAAGCATTCTTATCGGATCTGATGTTGGGACCTCCGGAAATAGATTCACCGGCGGAGCTGATAAAAATAGACACGATTTCGTCAGTCCAACCTATATCGGAAACAGAGATAACGCTTCCAACTACAGTGGATATGGCATGTATTTCGACACCACGAGCGTGGGAGAGTTCACGATGACCGATCTCTTGATCGTAGCTCATAACAACTCTTCCAACGAAGTGCCAAGCGGATCAGGCCTGCTCAAACTTGAGTTGTGGAAAATTACAACCAATACAACAGCACTCACGCTTACGGATCGGGGGTCCACCTTCCCCGATGCCGCTCGCGAATTGGTCTATGTCGGAACCGACTCATTCAATGGTGCAGACATACTCGATAATGACATCTTCAAACTCGATTTTCCAGATATTGAGATGGAAGCTGACACACGCTATGGTTGGTTCATTGAGCTCATCACAACAGAAAAAGCCGCCATCTACTTGAAGGTCGACTCCGATAGCTTTGCAGACGGTAATCACCTCCGTCTTAGATCAGTCGGCACCGAGGATAGAACCACCTACCCCTTCGAGGGATCTACCGCAACCTGGCCGACCAGTGATGTGGAATGGGATATCCTCTTCTTTATCAACGGCATCGGACCAGCGACCTACGGAACATGGGTTAGTGAAAACTTTGCCGGAAGCACCCATACTGCAGAAGATAAAAGTGCACTTGCAGATCCAGATAATGATGGCTTTAACAATCTGCTCGAATATGCACTAGGAGGAAATCCTACCGTCAGCACTGACGGTTCGATTCTGCAACGCCATAGTCATGCACTTGAGGGAGGCACAAACTACTTCGAGTACATCTTCAACAAAAGAAGTGATGCTACTGATCGCGGATTAACCTACACGGTTACAACAAGACCTAATCTCGTCTTCGGAAATTGGGCAACCAATACACCCGATCAAGTACTCACCGGCGCGCACATCAACGGATTCCAAGCGGTCACAAACCGTTACTCCCTCGACTCTCACGCCGTTCAATTCTTCGAACTAAAGG
>ERZ802830.3773-NODE-3773-length-12520-cov-6.71256_pt1 | contig 12520 bp, 12 predicted proteins | sample MGYA00345654_ERZ802830 | MGnify/ENA primary metagenome ERZ802830 (study PRJEB30503, sample SAMEA104212375) | marine metagenome | biome: Westerlies Biome; feature: [SRF] surface water layer (ENVO:00010504) within the epipelagic zone...; material: water... | reverse complement strand
TTTACAGCTCTATTTGCGATCGTTTTTACGATGTCTTCTTTTGCACAAATTGAAGAGATTGTAGTGACGGCAAGGAAGAAAGCTGAGAATCTGCAAGACATTCCAGTCCAAGTAGATGTTATCAGCTCAGAAAAACTTGAAAGAGCTGGAATCACTAGCTTGGAGGACATTTCAAAGATGTCTGCATCAATGGTTTTCGACAATGGTTTTTCTCAACAAGATACAAGAATCACGCTCAGAGGCTTGTCACCGGTTAGAGGTAGGCAAAATGTTGCTGTACTTCAAGATGGTGTTGACCTTTCGTCGGAAAACTTAACCATTGCTGGTGGAACTGCACTGATCAATTCTAGATTATTTGATCTGGAAAGAGTCGAGGTTGTAAAAGGACCTCAGAGTGCACTCTATGGTCGTTCTGCTTTCGCAGGTGCCATCAACTACGTGACGAAAAAACCCACTCAAGAAAATCAATCGAGTGTTTCTGCAACCATTGCATCTGAGAGTGAAATGGATCTCAGAGGTAGTTGGAGCGGTGGTATTAGTGACAATACAGCTGTAGGCATCAATTTTGCAACTTGGTCTAGAGATGGTTATCACGACAATCTCGTCAGTGGTCAGCCAGTAGGTGGAGAAGAAGGTGTTGCTGGGTCCATAACATTTAATTATGAGCCAACAGATGACTTTAGCTTAGTGACTAGAATGGAGTACACAGATGATGACTATGAGCCAGGTGCTCAGTATCAGCAATCTGGAACAACCATGTTGCCAATCTCTCCAAATGCCATTGCCCCCATCAACACTTGTATTATTCCTGCAGGGCCAAGTTGTTTAGCTTATTACACCTCTGGAAAAGTGATATCACCCCTAGTCACTCACATGCCCTCAAATGTTGGCGCACTTCCTAACATCGAAGATATAGGGGGCGCACAACTGCAAACAAACCCAAGAACAGGAAAAGATTATCCTGGTGCAAACAGGGAGCTTATGAAGTTCTCAATGACTGCAGTAAAAGAATTTGAAAATCTTACTTTTACTTCAATCACGGGCTTAATGGAAGGTGATGTATTTACTTTTGAGGATCCTCAATTTAGAGGTACCACAAGACGTGCAACTGAATTTGGTGAAATTTGGTATGACCAGCATACAGAGCTTAGGAGTCAAGAATTTAGATTGCAATCGAGTGCTGATGAAGCATTCAGATGGACAGTTGGAGCACAATATTGGAATCAAGAAATGCAATTGGATGATAAGTCATTCAACACATTCACTTACCTCGAAACCAGACCATGGTTCGCACCAGCATTCTTGAATGCACCGCTTGCAATGTTCCATGGTGATGCAAGTACTTTCCAAGGGGCCATTTGTGCTCCTGGTACAGAAGGCGGTGAATTCGCTGGATGTTTGGATAGAGGTGGAAGTTACTGGACGCGTGATTCAGATCATAAATCTGTCTATGGGATGATTGAATATGATATCAATGATTCATGGGCAGTTTCAGTAGAAGCAAGATACAGTAAAGAAGATGAAAACACTTGCGGGTCTGATGGTAATGGAACAGTAGACCCCAATGGTGTCGGATTTGCTGGTCCAGGTCGAAGCAGAGTCAATCCACCAATGTGGACTTATCAAATTTGTGGCGATCACGATGAAGACATGACAACCCCTAAGGTTACATTGACTCATTTTGCTTCTGATGATTTTACGTTCTATGCATCTCTTGCAACAGCGAAAAAACCGGGTGGAATCAGTACCGTAACTGGTGGTGGATTCAGTCTTTATAACCCTGAGGATAATCGATACGAAGCTGAAGAGATGACAGTCTATGAATTGGGTATGAAGTCAACCATGATGGATGGCAAGATGCGCTTTAATGCAGATGTTTTCCTTCAAGACTTCACCGATAAGCAAACAGCCACGCAAGTTGTTAATGCTACTACCGGAATTCTTCAGTCGAGAACAACGAATGCCGCGAAAGCGGAAGTAAGAGGACTTGAGATTGACGCTCAATACTTTGTGAATGATAACCTCAGTGCAACACTCTCATACACACACTTGAATGCTCATTACGCAGACTTTACACGTTTGACTGCGGGAGCTTCAAATGTAGCGAATGCAGGAAATTGTACGATTGTCACGGATTCAAATGGCAGATCAACTTGCTCGATTGATCTCAGTGGTAACCCGCTTGAGAATGCTCCACCGAACTCTATGGTTCTTGGGCTAAATTACAATTGGGAAACATCTGGTGGAGCTACATGGGTTGCTGAGGCAGACATCATGTTCCAGGATGATAGATACATTGATCAATTTAAAAGAGTGTACTTGGAAGGTTATTATAAAGTTGATCTGAGACTTGGTTACGTCACAGATAATCTTGAGATTACAGCTTTTATTGACAATGCTTTTGATGACACAACTACAAGATCTGGTTATGGTTTCACTGACTTCCCTAATATGAAGTTCATTCTGCCAATACCATCATTCTGCGGTGTCGCAGGTCCAGGCGCAGGTTCAGGGATTTTTCATCCTAACCCTTGTGTCAGACCAGCTGATATCTCGAAATCAAATGGTCCAAGTACATTTGTACTTCCAACGAGTCACGCGATGTACTTTCCTGATGGGAGGAGATTTGGTGTGAGGATTAAACGAAGTTTCTAATTAACTTCACGAATATAAAAAAAGGCCTGTTCATCAGGCCTTTTTTTATTTCTCTTTGATTAAATTCTTTGCAACAAACCGAATGTTCTTAAACTCTTTTAATCTCCTGAGCGTATAGGACATCCATTCTTTTCCATATGGCATATAGATACCGACATCATGGGATGGATTGAAGGCTTTCTGTAGGTCTCGTCTGACGCCAAATAAGAACTCAAAACGATGATTCCTCATCTCATTGTTCAATGCAATCTTAGTCAGTAACTCCTCGTCGTGGGTTGCAATTGAGTGTTTGACTCGATCATCAGCAATCAATGTTTTTGCATGTTCTAAGAATTTTTGCCTAATGACCTCTGTATCGGTGTATGCAATTTGATCATTTTCTAGAGTTTTTGCCTAATGACCTCTGTATCGGTGTATGCAATTTGATCATGTTCCATGTAAGCACCTTTAACAAGCCTAATTGAGATACCATCTCTAATGAGATTCAAAAGATCAATCTCAGTTCTAAATAAATTAGCCTGCAAGGTAATGCCGACTGAACCTTTGAATTCACTATGAATGGATTTGCAAACCTCAATTGTTCTTTGTGTGTAGGTTGAGTCCTCCATATCCAATCTAATCATTTGGTTGTTGATCTTTGCCAATTGAGCGAGTTGAGTTAGATTTTTAATGGTCTCTTCATAAGAATGGTCCATGCCGATGGATGTCAACTTTACAGAAATGGTAAAAGCTTCATCGCTGAATTTTTTCAGCAGCTTCTCGTATTCTAAATAGTTTGATTCAATGCCCTCGAGCGATTGAGTATTCTCACCAACCAAGTTAGCTATGACTGTGTAGTTTTGATCAAGATGATTTTGAAAAACTACGGATGAGCCATGAATATCCATCCCGGCTATAAATCTTTTAGCGAATGGAAAAAGGAGTCTCAATTCTTAGAATAAACCTCTTTTCCAGCAAAAAAAGTGCTCGATACAAGAGTATCCTTAAGCTCTCTTCCAACAGGATCATTGAGTCTTTGATCCAAAATAACAAAGTCAGCCCACTTGCCTTTTGTTATGCTTCCTATTTCTTCACCCCATCCAGATAAATCTGCTCCTATTTGGGTGTATGCATAAAGGGCTTCATCAAAACTGATTCGTTGTTCCGGATACCATGCTCCATCGTATAATCCTGAGGGACTCTCTCTGAAAACAGCATCAAATAGCTGCACTAACGGTGAGAAAGGGGAAGTTGCAAAATCACTGCTGAGTGCAAGTCGCACTCCGCCTTTTAGGAAATCATTCCAAACATAAGCAAACTTTTCTCTTTCGGTGCCGATTCTTGGAGTGATGTATTTGCCAATCACTCCTGTGCCATGATTGGGCTGCATGGATGCGGTAACATTTAGCTCTCTAAACCTTTCTACTGTTCCTGGTTGAATGACTTCAACATGCTCTACCCTGTTTGCCAAATTTAAATGATCACTAAACTCAAAAGCATTGAGTGCCATTTGAACGCCTCGATCCCCTATTGCATGAATCGCGACAGGCATGCCAAGACTGTTGGCTCTCTTAACCAAGAAATTTAGTTCGTTTTGTATATAAAAAGGTTCACCGATAACATCGGGTCTGTCTGTGTAAGGATCCACAAGGGCAGCGGTGTGTGTGGACAATACCCCATCGATCACATATTTGATGAACCCATATTCAATCATCGGGCCAAATTCATCATCATGGACTTTGTATTGATCAATGAGTTGGTAGATTAAGTTATTTTGATTTGTGCTGTCGTCCTCTTGACTGAACTTTGAGTGTTCGCCCCAAAAAATTCTGAGATTTAATTTCTGATCGGAAGCCAGTTCTTTGTACTTGTTTAATTCGATTCTGCTCGACATATCATGAACACTGGTGATGCCCAGTGAAGTTGCGTAGTCAATGACTTGCTCAACTTCGTTTCTAGCCAAATCTGAGTCTCTTACATAAGACTCATTTTGCCATACCAACTCCATTGCTCCCTCAAGAAGGATTCCTGTAGGTACTCCTTCTTCATTTAGAACAATTTGACCTCCCATAGGAACCTCTGAGTCAGCTTCGATGGCTGATAGCTCGATAGCCATCGTGTTTACCCACATCGAATGGCCATCAATATCAGAGAGAGCGACTGGATTATTGGGGGCCACAGCATCGAGCTCCCAGCTCACATCGAATGGCCATCAATATCGGAGAGAGCGACTGGATTATTGGGGGCCACAGCATCTAGCTCCCATCTTGTTGGATAACCTTTGTTCTCAAAAGTATAATCCCAGCGTCCTCCTAATAACCATTCTCCTGGCTGCATAGTCTTGACTCGCTCTTTTATCATCTCCAGCCATACCGCTTTCTCTCTGATTTCACTTAGATTAATTCCTGTAACTATTTTCGCACCGCTTGAAAGATGAGTATGACTGTCTATGAATCCTGGAACCACTGTGTTCCCATTTGCATCAATAATTTTCGTTGAATCACCTGCCATGCTTAGAATGCCTTCGGTGTTACCAACAGCAATAAATTTAGAATCTTTTACGGCAAACGCTGAGGCTCTACCATTCGATTTATCAGACGTCCTTACATCGGCATTGATCACAATCACATCTGGATTTGCAGTCAGTTGAGCGGTCAATAAAATTGAGGTTAGAGATAAAGCTCTGAGAAACTTTTTAAACATTTTTTATGGTGCCTATTTCAATTCGTATAAAACGACCAAGTGTCCATCATAATCTGTAAAAGAGAACTCAGAAAAAACGATGCCTTCTGGTGTTAGGTCTTCATCGATTGCTGTGGAATAAAGATTCATTTCGACTATCTTGCTGTATATTTCTCTCAAACCCTCAACTTGTATCACTGCAGTCGTCATTTTAATTCCATCCAATGATGGCAGCTCAGTATTTTTAATCTCAGTAAGGCTGAATCCTCGTTTCTTGGAGCCAATATTTAGGCTGGCATATCTCATATCAGCATCTTTTGGTAGATTGAATACCTTATAAGCATAGGAACCTTTTTCAGAGTTTTTAATCTCAAAGACTTCCATTCCAATGACGTCTCTGTATATCTCTAATGATTGGTCAAGATCTGATACAATCAGGTTCATTCTTTTCAGATCAGGTGATGCATCAATCCCAAACGAGATTGCTAAAAATAAAAGTGAAAAATGAAGATATTTAGTAAAGGTCAGATTCATTGTTAAATTGAGGGTGGTTTATAAATAATCCACCCTCCTTTTGTAAAATAATTACTTGAAGATAACTCTATTTAAGATTTGATGATCAACCATTTTTCTGATTTCTTCATAACTTTTAGAAATCGTATCGTATTCATCATCAGACTCAGGAAATCTTTCAGTTAAAAGCTTGTTTACAGCATCATACTTTTCTTGAGTTTGCTGCATTGCACCCATATTTTCATATGTGACGGTGATCCATAAATTAGGACTATTGGCAACTTCAGAAGTCCAAATAGCGTAATCAACAATGTGGCCAAGTTCCTTTTGAATCTCAGAACTTCTTACCCATGTCTTTTTCAAATTGACTAGGTAATTATCCATGTAATTGGGTTGTACAGAAATTACAGTTAGCTCTGTAACTTGCTTACTTGGCTCATAATCTTCATAAATTTCAGCGAAAGCAAAGTTAGCAAATAAAACTGGAATGATAAGTAAGTGTTTCATGATATTGTCCTCTTAAAAGTGATGGAGCGGGAAACCGGGTTCGAACCGGCGACCTCAACCTTGGCAAGGTTGCGCTCTACCAGCTGAGCTATTCCCGCATAAAGTAAGAAATATATTCTAACTGTATCTTGAGATTAGATAAAGAATTGATTGCAGTCACACAGCAGTTCTTCTCTATATTTTATTCAATGACTAATTCGGCTGCTGCCAAATCTTCAAGCGCCGTTCCTACTGATTTAAACAATGTAATATCATTAGAATCTTTTCGGATATTTTTTTCTTCCAGAACGAGTTCTCTTAAATCCGAAAGTATGTGTTCTTTTTTAATGCGGCCCTCTTTTAATGCATTAATTAGCTCTCCAGATTCTGATAAAGCCCCTTCATATGTATCAACTACAACCTTTGACTTAGCAATTGCCTTACTATCCGCCTCAGCCATATCAGGAGTGAATGCGCCTACTAGATCCAGATGTTGTCCCGGTTTTATCCAATCACCCATAATTAATGGTTTTTGAGTTAACGTTGCACATGAAATTACATCAGCAACATTTAATGCTTCTTTTAAATCATTTTTTGCCAGAATTTCTTTATCCTTAATATTCAATGAGAGAGCCAATCTTTCTGCCTTCTCTTCATTCCTGCCCCAAATTAAGATTCTTGAATAATTCCTAACCACACAATGTGCTTTGATCATATGTGGTGCAAGGTTACCAGTTCCTATCATAAGCAGGGTATCGACATTTTTATTAACTAAATAATCTGCGGCGAGTGCCGATGCACAAGCTGTTCTTCTCAAGGTAAGCTCGGTTCCATCCATGACCGCAACAGGTTTCCCATCATTGGCATTCATTAAGAAATAATTAGCATGTACGGCATTCATATTGTTGGTGGTGTTTTCAGGAAAAACTGAAACTATTTTAATGCCTATGTGCTCGCCTATTTTCCAAGCTGGCATCAAAAGCAGAGTTGCATCACTGCCATTTTTATTTTTAATGGTGTGCTGAACTCTTTCTGGGGCAGTTATTTTTGAACTGAATGCTTTTCTTAAGGCTTCAATCAATATTCCATATTGCAAGGATGAAGCAACATTTTCTCTGTCGTATACTTTCAAAAATCAATCTCTAAAATTTACGAATTGCAAAGGTATATCAAACTTACCATCTTTAATTATTTTCATAACAGCTTGAAGATCATCTCTTTTTTTACCAGAAATTCTAATTTCCTCACCTTGGATCTGGGCTTGTATCTTGAGTTTTGATTTTTTTACTAATGCTGTAATCTTTTTCGCTAGTTCTCGATCAATCCCTCTTTTTAAAAGTACTTTCTGAGAGGCTCTAAAGTTAGAGGTTTCAATCGTTTGGGGATCGAGACTCTTTACATCTATATTTCTTTTTACGAGTGACTCTTTTAAGATTGGCATCATTTGATTGATTTGAAATTCTTCCTGAGAATTCAAGGTGATTTCTTCATCATCCAATGTAAATTTGGAGTCAGTTCCTTTGAAATCGAACCTGTTATTAATGACTCTGTTTGCTTGATCAATGGCATTGAGTAGCTCATGAGAATCAATTTCTGACTTAATATCTAGTGAGGGCATAATTTCAGTCTCCAAGTATTCATTGTTACATGAACTATTTTATCAGATGAATTGGATAAAGAATTCATTATGCTCACATGGTCAAATGCTAATAAGTCCTCAAAATGCTATTCTAAGATTATAAATTTAGGAGATTTTTATGAATAAAGCACTATTAAGTATATGTGTATTACTGCTCACTCAAACATCGTTTGCAGGACATCACGAAAAAAGCGAGAAAGACACAAAAACCATCATAGGGTATGAGATCTTGGATGGAGAAAAGCTTGAAATTATCGCTGGAGACGCCTCTGCCATCGACATTTGGGTTAAATATGTTGAAGCGCATAACACTCGAGACCTTGAGACGATCAATAGCCTAAATGCTTCTGACTTTGAAGGGCGAGCAGCAAATGGGTTGATTGTAAAAGGACCGGAAGCACATGCTGAATTTTTAAAGGAATGGTTCGCAACATCTAACCCATCTTGGGAATATAATTATGCTATGGCAAACGATGTTCTCCTAAAAGATGGGAATATCCAACATTGGGTAACCGCAGTGTACACAATGACTGATACCATCAATGGTGAAGAAGTTGGTGTTTCGATGTAGAGATTGAGAACCGTACAATTAAAGTTATCTTGGTTGCCGCCAGAGCAGTCATTTCTGAAGAGAAATAGATTTCTAGAAGAGGATTAAAGGTTATAAATTTAAGCCCCTTTCATTCAAAGGGGCTTTTTTTATCATTCAGACCATTTTTGAGGTATCTTGACGATCTTACTCATGTCATACCCAATGCTTTTAATGAAACTCATTGCATCAGAGTAATCTTCGTCACTCATAATTGGTGACCTCGACATTAACCAGACATAATCTCGTTTATTTCTCCCAATGATTGTATAAGAGTAATCGTCAGACAAATACACCACTCTAAAGTCAGCTTTAATTGGCCAAATAAACTGCATCCCCCATAAGGCATTTGACTTTTTATCCATGATGAATCCTTTCGGATTATATGTTTTTCTATCACCATCAAAGCCTCCTTTATTAAATGAGAATTCAGTCGATACGGTCCCATCGGAATTCAAGGTATAAGTCTCAATTGCATTGAAAATGTCTTTTTCGAGGAATGTAGGGATTACAGATATAACAAACCAATCGCCCATAAATTTCTCAATATCAAGGTATTCAATTGTTTCCAACTCGTTGTTTTGAATCGTGGTGCAAGAAGTTGAGCTTATGATTAGGCAAAGCAATAATGATTTAGTTATTTTTTTCATTGATCATTGCCTTTAATAGCAAAATAGGTGCCCAATAGAAGTAGGAATAATTGCTCGCTTGCAAACAAGATAGAGCCTCTTTCACCAAAAAATATCCCCCAATCGGAATGGGCTAGCAAAAGTGCTCCAATCATAATTACCATGACTGCTCCGCCAGATAATCTGGTAATTAAATTTCCGACAACGGGTGCACTTAATCCAATCAATCCTCCAATCAAGATTCCAATGCCAGCTAACATTTCCCCCCAAGCAACAGCTCTCCAAGTCAAGTCTGCAAATGGCAGACCTTTTGATGCAAGCCAATCAATGGTTCCTTGCTGAATTGGGATTTTCCCAAAACCATGAAGAAAGAAAGATATCCCTAAGCCAATTCTTAATAGCCATGAAGCATAATCTTTCAATGGTCTCGCAAGTTTTTCTAGAAGATCGTTCAGTTTATTCATAAAATCATACTCCGATAGTAAAGTTACTCTAATACATGAAAGTTCTTAAGTTTATAAATCAATTTTTAATAAAATACGAGTTCTTAGTGCTGATGACTCTTGCAGCTATGATGCATCTAATTGATAGAAATGTCGGAATTACAGGTCTAAGTGAGATCGGAAACTTATTTTTTCTAATAGCAATAGTTTCTTTTTTAATGAAGAAATACCTCAATAAAAAATAGTGATATACAAGAAAATGATAAAGGATGCCACAGAGGCATCAAACAAAGTTAAACCCCTGTCTAAGAAGCAGCTTACCTCAATGCTATGCGAGATTTGTCCCGATCTTGACCCCAATGATCTCATGAGACTTAAAGTTCGAAACTTGCAGCTTTTACTGGGATTAATGAGATAGATTCATAAAAGATACTTAAAATGTGTCTTTAAATTGAGTAATCTAAGAGAAATCATTTTTTAAAGGGGAATGACTTATGGAAGCTCTACAATATATTGGCATTTGCTTAGCCGTTATGGCAGCTCTATTCGTATTGGCGTCATTTATTATAAAAGACTAATAAATTATAAAAGACTAATAAGATTTTAATCTTCAATCTATTTTATTTGTCTTTAGCTATTCTATTTCTGCAAGCAAGAATTGGCCCAATACTTGGGTTTCAAATGTGACAGTACCCTTTTCTAAGTCAATCTTATTTGCATAATCTTTCCTAACTTTGGGGTGAGCCTCAAACTCTTTTGTGATCTCATTAAATATCATCGGTAATATATTTTCTGGATTAGTGACCTTTTCCTTGTTGTAGGCAATTGTAATTTCTGCTGGCACATTAAAGGTTGTCCTATGAGGACCAAAGAAAATTGTCTCTGAGGTTGATTTTGGGTGAATTGGCATCGAAATCCTTGGAGAAGACAGTCTTTGCAAACCTATGACAGCATTGAAATCATCCTTTGCACTGTCTAAAAAGTCTGTGATCTGATCATACTCATTGATTGCTCTAACGGCTTCAGATCCAGTGTTGGGATCATTATCCGATAATGGTCTCCAACGGTTATCCCATGTGTAAGATTCTGGCAAACTTGGATTGGGGTCAGGCTTAACAACCACTTTTGCTCCTTTCAATAAGCCTTCGTTGACTTCAACTGTTCCTCCATCTTTTTTAGTGACCTCTCCTTCTGCCAAAATACTAATCTCCAGATCTGGAAAAATGCTTAATCTCTCTATGCCACCACGAATTCTATTTGCATAATTGATCGCTATCTCTTCTGAATAATCCTCAAAGGCTTCCATAAGCTGGAGCCGAGTAAATCCAGATGGGCATTGTTGTTTCATGGGTAAAACTTGTTCGTATTCTCCAGGAGCAATGTATTTCTCACACCAAGTCACGCTCAGTTCTCCTTTGTGAATCTCTTCAATTGAATTGAGAGGAATATTCAATGCTTCTCTCATGTTGATGATTAAAACCCAATATGTGTAACCCCAATGGGATAATTGAATGATTACCTCTTTCTTTTGCTGAAGAAGAATTGCATCCTCAATCGCCTCTCTGAGATTTGTATATCGAAGAGGATCCTCCTTATGCCCTAGTTGATTTCCACTGAATAATGCGTAGGAGTAAAGATTATTGGTTCTTGCATCTTCTGATCCAAAACCACCGGTCTTAAAAAACGAAACATTATGATCTTGTTCATTTTGCTCGATGTACCGTTTAAAGCTTAAGAAATTAAGATAAGCATTCTCATGAAACACTTCGTTAATGAATGGTGCAGCATTGGACATGGGGCCCCTAGGGTTCGATCCTGGCCACGGCAATCCAAACGTTGTGTAAATCACAGAAACGTCGCTTCCAGGTTCTATAAGACCCAAATGACGCTCTAAATTCTGATGCATGATGTGGTTATATTCTGGTGTTCTCCCATACATCCTGACTTGGTTGATATTGTAATCATCAACATTGAAGCCAGCCCTGCATAATGATTGCAAAGAAAGATTAAGATCCCAGAAGTTATTGGCATAAATATTATGATCGGCAATGGGTTTCGCTAATATGATATTTTTATAGCCGTTCCTCGCAGCTCGGGCGATTGTGTCTTTAATGTGCTTGGTTTCACCGGGTACATTCGATTGCTAATATGATATTTTTATAGCCGCTCCTCGCAGCTCGGGCGATTGTGTCTTTAATGTGTTTGGTTTCACCGGGTACATTCGAATAGAAGCCCTCGGTAACCTTGATGTTTTCACTAAAGTATTGATCAATCCATTCTGCTATAAAAGGGTCCTTTACAGTTTCTGATGAATCGTATTCATTAAAGAATACCGGTGCCGCAAGATCCCAGCCCATCATTCCTGCAACTCTCGCTTTATAGGCTTTATCGACTTCATAAAAGTCATTTACTCCGTTGGGTTGCTTAATGATATATATACCTTCTAGATAATCTTCTCCATTCCTTGGGTCTGGGGTATATCTTGTCAATGGGAACCCGCCGGTGTCCGATGACGATGAGGAAGAATAGTCCTTCATGGCAATCACCTCTGTGTCACCAATTTCTCCTTTATTAAGGATCGGAGCATCTCCTCCAGCATAGGGGAACTCGCCCGCTTTGTTTTCAACCACCGGTATATATGTCTCGCCGTCATCGCTGATTTTGTAGGCGCCTAAACTATCCCAAAGCCTCTCCATTCCATCTACTTTTCTACCGAGAGCAAAAGGCAACCTTGATATTTCCACCTGGAATGGGAAGGCACCAACATGCCATTGGGTGCATGCTTGATTGGGCGATGTTACACGCTCTCCTCCGGATGTTCTCCAAAAGAGATAGTCATCGTATGCTTTGTTGAAGCCTTCTGGTGTGCCCCAACCGGATAAAATGACAATCGGGTTATTTTTTT
>ERZ802830.3770-NODE-3770-length-12534-cov-6.55093_pt1 | contig 12534 bp, 8 predicted proteins | sample MGYA00345654_ERZ802830 | MGnify/ENA primary metagenome ERZ802830 (study PRJEB30503, sample SAMEA104212375) | marine metagenome | biome: Westerlies Biome; feature: [SRF] surface water layer (ENVO:00010504) within the epipelagic zone...; material: water... | reverse complement strand
AATAATTGATTCTTTCAACGAAGTAACAAAAGTTTGTACAGTTAAAAAAGAATTTGATAACACACCGGGTTTCCAACATTTCTTAGGCGGCTTTGCTATTGAAACAGAATTAGATCCGTCAACAAAATATTTCATTGAACCAAGAATATCTTTTAGTGAACCACCTTACAGTAACTCAACAGCATCTATTCCATTAAATGGAGAATACTTATTAGGTGCTTCAAAAAGAGTTTCTTCTACAAACGTTACTGTGTTATTAGGAAATGGTAGAGGTTTAAGATCAGTAGATTCAAGCAGTTGGACAGTTTGTAATGGTGTACCAACACAAAACTGGAACAGTTTAGAAGGTGGTGCTAACAACTTTATGGCAACATCAAACACAGGTGCTCTAGCAAGATCATCTGATGGTGCTAACTGGAGTGACATATCAGGCAACATAGGTGCTGATATTTTCAGAGGTGTTGTTTGGGAAAATGTTTCACAACAGTGGGTTGTAGTTTCTGAAACAGGTGTTGTTTATGTATCTGGAGATGAAGGAAACACATGGACATCACAACAAGTTGAACCATATGATGGATCAACAGCAGTGTTTACACACATTGCGGCAGGTAATGGTTTAATCATTATAGGTAATAACTTTGGACAAACTTGGGAATCAGTTGACGGTGGAACAACATGGGAACTAGCGGCAGACATAGGCGGCGAAAGATATCTATTACAACACTTAACTTTCACAGGTGATAAATTTATAGCATCAGTACAAGACTCACCATTTGATGATTCAACATCAGCAAATAAATTCTTTGTATCAAATGCGAATGCGGCACAAAGTTCTACAAGTGCTATCACAGTTTGGACAGAATCAGAAACACCTCCACACACAGGACCATACACAAAAGTAACAAGTTCACAAGGAACGTTTGTTGCTATTACTGGAAATGGTGAAGTAGCATATTCATATGATGCTGTAAGTTGGAAACAATTAACAACACTGTCAGGAACATACACTGGTATAATAGGTGGCAGACACAACGGTGGTTATTTTGTTCCATTAAAACAAGGCACAATGTCAGATGCTACTATATTGAAAAAAGGTGCTCCACCATTATGTAGAGTAATTACAAATGCTGGAAAAGTTTCAAGAGTACAAATTTTAGAACCAGGTTCAGGTTATACAACTGCACCTACTGTAACAGTAGTTGACAATGTAAACACATTAGACGTTGCTTTACAACCAAGAATAGCAGATGGTGTATTAGGACAACCAACGTTCACTAATAGAGGAACAGGATTTATAAATGTAAGTGCAACAGTTGACGGAGATGGATTCGCAGATGAATTCCAAGTTGGTAAAGTTGTACAAATAAAAGATTTATCTAGAGAACCAGGACCAGGTGACTTGTTATACATAAATGGAATTGCAGATCAAATTTATAGAGTTACACAAATTACAAATGTAAGTGGAGTTGCTCCTAACTTGACAGCACAATTTAGAATATCTCCAAGTCTAAAAGAAAATGAATCTCCAGTTCATGAAGAAGAAATGACAATTAGACAACAGTACTCACAAGTACGTTTAACTGGACACGACTTCTTAGATATTGGTACAGGTGGATTCACAACAACAAATTATCCACAAGTTTACACAAACGCAGGATTTACAGAAGGTTATGAAGCACAACCTAATAGAGAAACATCAAACAATGGTGGTGGTAGAGTGTTCTATACATCAACTGACCAAGATGGTAACTTCCGTGTTGGTGAATTGTTTGAAGTTGAACAGGCAACTGGTATTGTAACACTTAACGCAGACTTATTCAACCTACAAGGTTTATCAGAATTAGCACTAGGTGGTGTTGTACTAGGTGGTACAGAAGTTGTAATTAGAGAGTTTTCAACTGATCCAACAATGGCGGCAAATTCAGATAATGTTGTACCAACACAAAAAGCGATTGTAACTTATATTGGTTCAAGAGTTTCAGGTGGTGGTGCTAACTTGAATGTATCAGGATTTAGAGCAGGACAGATTAAAGTAAGAAACAAAGAAATATTCAATGAAGCATTTCCTGAAACAGGTGAAATCAAAATTGATAGAATTGCTAATTTAAATGGTGGATTTTCAGGCTCATTGTTAGCATTGAACTTTTTCACAGGTGGAGTAGCAAGTACAGAATTGAATGAAGGAGATCCGGCTAGTGCTATTGACAGTTCTAACGGATATGGTTCATAATGATAAATAACTACAATAAGAGGATATATTAACCCATGGCTGAGTTTAAATTAGGAAGAATACGTTTTGTTTGGAAAGGTGCTTGGTACACAGGCGCACTTTATTCTGTTGATGATGTTGTAAGATATGGTGGTAGAACCTATATTTGTATAGTAAACCACACGGCTAACGCAGAATTCCAAGTTGATTTGACAGCGGCAAATTGGGCATTGATGTCCGATGGTCAAGAATGGAAAGGTGACTGGGGAGTTAACACAACATACAAACCAAATGATGTTGTAAAATACGGTGGTTACATTTATATTTGTAACACAGGTCACACATCAAACGCAGATGTCCATGTAGGTTTAGAAGGCGACTCTTCTAAATGGGATTTATTCATTGAAGGTTTTGATTACAAATCAGATTGGGCAATCAACACAAGATACAAAGTTAACGATTTAGTTAGATATGGTGCAACAGTTTATCTTTGTACTACAGAACACACATCAGCGGCAACAACTACTTTAGGTTTAGAAACAGATTTAGCAAAGTGGGAAGTATTTGCTAAAGGTTTTAATTGGTTAAATGCTTGGGCGATAAACACAAGATACAAACCTAACGACACAGTAAGATATGGTGGACAACTTTATGTTTGTATAACAGGACACGATTCGGCGGCAACTGCGGCATTAGGTTTAGAAGCCGATCAAGCAAAATGGCAATACTTACACAAAGGTATTGAATATTTAGGTGCATGGGTAACAGCAACAAGATACAAAGTTAATGACGTTGTAAAATATGGTGCTAACCTTTGGATAGCGACTGCGGCTCACACAGCAGGTGCATCATTGGCGGCAGACGAAGCCAATTGGGAAATTTTTATTCCAGGATTAGAATTTGAAGATTCATGGAGTTCAGCAACATTATACCAACCAGGTGACATTGTTACTTACGGAGGTTATCAATATGTTGCACTTACAAACAATAATAACGCAGTTCCATCAACACAAACAAGTGATTGGGATTTATTTGTAACAGGTTTCAGTTTAAAAGGTGACTACAACAACGGTACGGCTTACAAAACAGGTGACGTTGTAAGAGTTGGTGGTACAACTTACATTGCTATCGCTGACACAACAGGAAACAGACCACCAAGTGTACTACACTGGGATAAACTTAACGAAGGTTTATACTGGAAAGGTACTTGGAGCAACGCAACTGTTTATGACAAAGGTGACATTGTAAGAGGATCAGTAAACACAGACACATCTTACATTGCCGTTACAGCACACACATCAAATAACGTTGGACCTTCAACAATTAATCAACCAGATTATGCACCAGGGGCTGGTGTTGATACATCTGTTTGGGAATTATTATCAGGTGGTCCAGAAAATGATGTTTTATCAGCAGAAGGTGATATTTTAATTTACGGTGCTTCAGGACCAGCAAGATTACCGATTGGTGCTTCAGGACAAGCACTTGTTGTTAATGCGGCAGGTACTTTACCTGAATGGGGATTTGTTGGACAAGTAGATCAAGTTTACTATGTTGGACCAGGTGGTGTAGACGCACCGGCTCCAAATGCAGGTGTTACACTTGATGCTCCATTTAAAAGTATAAGATACGCACTTCATCAAATAGATTTAGGACCAAGAAATCCACAAGGTGTAAATTTATTAACTAGAAACAAAGCATTCATACAAGACGAAGTTATTGCTTGGATCAATGCTCAAATTGCTGGTAATATTTCACCATTCACAAACTCATTCACGTACAGTGCGGCAAAATGTAGAAGAGATATAGGTATTATTATTGATGCTACAATTAATGATTTGAAAAAAGGTGGAAATGTACAATCAAGAGAAGCGGCATTAACTTATTTCACTCCAGCAGGCGCTTCATATGTGACTGGACAAGAGGCTGAAACTGCGGCATCAATTGTGAGAGCGGCATACATTGCTCAACAAGTAGTTGCTAATTCATCTTCTTACACACCATCACAAGGTACAACTTTACAAGTTTCAGATTTAACTAAAGTATCAGAAGCAACTGTGTCAACTGACATAGAAACTTTAATGACACTTTCATCAGATGCTATTACAGCCGGCAACGTAAACAGTGTGCCAACAAAATTATCACCACAAATTACTTGAAATGTAAAAACTGGAATATACAACGAAATACTTCCAATGAGCGTTCCACAAAATTGTGCTGTGGTTGGAGATGAATTAAGATCAACTAACATCAGACCAGCAGGTGCTTTAACACCAAGTGGTGATGTTCAATATTCATTACAAGGTATTCAACGTTTAGAAGCAATTATCAGTGATGTTATTCAAAACAATGCTGTTACAGTAACACCATCAGGTGGTGTTGTTGGAGTTCCAACAGGTGCTTCATTAGGTTATCAAGGTGCTAGTTTAATTGAAGGTACTGGTACAGTTAACTCAACGTCAACTGGTTCAGGTACAGGTGCTACTTTCACAGTAAGTACAAATGCTTTTGGTTTCCTTACAGCATTAGCAGTTGCGTCTCCAGGACAAAACTATGTTGCTGGTGATTCAATTACTATTCCTTCAACAGAATTAATTAATAATCCAAGTACTGGTGACACAGCAATTGGTGAAAATGTTACATTTACAATATCTTCAGTAACATCAGGAAACACAATTACACAAGATGTTAAAGTTCCAGCAGGTTCGGCGGCGGCAGGTACAGCGGCGGCGGCAATTGTTGACAACATTGAAAAATATATTGACTTTAAAATTAATGCTAACGGTTCAGAACCAACATTAGCAGGTAGTACAATTCCTAACACAGACGCAGGATACACAGATGCACGTTTAAGATTGTTAGCAAACAGAGACTTTATGGCAAGAGAAGTGGCAGAGCACGTTAAGAGAGCAAATCCAGGTTACACTTTCAACCAAACTAACTGTGAAGACGATGTTAAAGATTATGTAGATTCAATCATTTACGATTTACAATACACAGGAAACTATATGGCATTAAAAGGTGCTAAATGGTATGTGAACTCTGTATCAGGTAGTACAACTTCTGATATGTTCTATATGAGAAATGCTACAGGTTTAAGAAATGCTACTTTACAAGGACTAACAGGTTCTTTAGGAGCGGCAAACAGTTATGGTACAAAACGTCCATCAGCAGGTTCTTTTGTTTCTCTAGATCCAGGATTTGGTACGAAAGATACAAGTGTATGGATTGCTAATACAACACAAGGAACTGCTCAATTTACACCAACAAATGGTACATATGATCCTGCAACAGGTACAACAGTATTAACTATTGGTTCACACCTATTATCAGCAGGTGACACAGTAAGAATTTCAACAGGAAGTTTAAGATTCCAATGTTCACAAGACGGTTATGGTTCAAATCATGATTATCCAAGATCAACTGACCCAGCGGCAGGTAAAGAATTATTAGTTGAAGCAACAACTTTAACAACAATCACTGTTAATGTTGGAGCAAGTGGTGGCGGAGACCAATACGTACACAGATGGGTAAGTGCAACTACAAATGCAGTACAAGAAGAAACAATTACTAGATTAGGTGGAAGATCACCTTACATCCAAAACGTTACAACATTTGGAACAGGTGCTGTAGGACAAAAAATTGACGGAGATTTACACGCAGGCGGTAATGACTCTATGGTATCAAATGACTTTACGCAAGTAATATCAGATGGTATTGGTGCTTGGATCACAAACTTAGGTAGAGCAGAACTTGTATCAGTGTTCTCATACTACGGACACATTGGATACCTAGCAGAAACAGGTGGAAAAATACGTGCTACAAACGGTAACTCATCTTATGGTGACTTTGGTTGTGTGGCAGAAGGTGTTGACCCAACTGAACTTCCTGTAACAGGTAGAGTTAACAACAGATCAACAGATGCTCTTGTTGACAGTGTATTCACAGACGGTGATCAAATACTTGCTCTTGAATTTGGAAATGCTGGTAGAGAATATTCTAACGCAACAATCACTATATCAGGTGATGGTTTTGGATTAAACGGTGTTGCGGCAACTTACAACACAGGCGGTGTTTACAAAGTAAGATTAATGGAAACTCCTGCTTCTGATCCATCAGATTTAGGTGGTAAAGGTTATGTTACAACAACTAACTCAGCACAAACAGGAACAACAACACAAATTACTTTAGCGGCGGCAGATTCCGCGGCAAGTGGTGTGTATCCAGGAATGGCATTATTTGTTACTGAAGGTAAAGGTGCTGGACAATACGGTTACATTGACACTTACAGTTCTTCAAGTAAAATTGCTACAATTAAAAAATATTCAGATAACTCAGCAGGTTGGGACACATTAGGTGGCAAATCAGTTGAAGCAACATTAGATTCAACAACAATCTATGAAATTACTCCAAGAGTAGTAATAGGTGCTCCACAAAATGATGGTTCTACAACTCCAAGACAAGCAGTTGCTAGAGCAGTTGTAACTGGAGATGTTATTTCTAATGTTAAAATATTAGACTGTGGTGCGTCTTACACATCAGCACCAACAGTATCATTTACAGATCCTAACAACACAACAGATGCTCCAGTACAAGCATACATTGGAGATGGTGTATTAGGTCAACCAACTTTTGTTGCTAGAGGTCAAGATTATGTAACTGCTTCTGCTTCAATTACAGAACAAGGTACTCAAGCAACTGTGACAGGAATTACACAGGCTTCACCGGCAGTAATCACAACGTCAGCGGCACACAACTTTAACACAGGTGACAAAGTTAAATTTGATGCTATACTAGGAATGGTAGAATTGAATACTGGTGTGTACTATTATGTAAATGTTTTAACAGTAGATACATTTTCAATTTACGCAGATGTAGGTTTAACAACTCCAATTGATTCTACAAACTACACAGCATATGCAAGTGCCGGTACAGCAGAAACATTTGGTGGATTTAGAGATGATTATCAATCAGGCAAATACATTGCTGTTGAAAATTTAACTTCAATTCCAAGAGCAGGATCAAACATAGAGTTTGGTCACTTGCCAGGACAATACTTTAAACTGGTTGCTGTGAACCAACAATTAGGAACACAAACTCCTTACACAGGACTATTACAAATATCTCCAGACATAAAAGTTTCTCAAGCACCAGAACACGGACAAAGTATAGAGATGAGAATAAGATATTCTCAAGTTAGATTGACAGGACATGACTTCTTAGAGATTGGTACAGGTAACATCACGGAAACGAATTATCCAGGTTTACCTACACAGAACGCAATTCCGGCAAATGAAACTGTTGAAGGTGGTGGAGGAAGAGTATTCTTTACTTCAACTGACCAAGACGGTAACTTTAGAGTTGGAGATTTATTCTCTGTAGAACAAGCAACTGGTATTGCTTCATTGAATGCTGATGCATTTAACATATCAGGACTACAAGAATTACAGTTGGGTGATTTAGCATTAGGTGGAACAAGTGCTTCTATCAATGAATTCTCAACTGACGGAACAATGGCGGCTAATTCAGACGCGATTGTACCAACACAAAGGGCAATTAGAACTTATATCGCTTCACAAATTGGTGGTGGTGCTAGTTCGCTCAATGTTAACTTAATTACGGCTGGATTAGTGGTAATTACAGGTAATACGATAAGTACAAGTAACAACGTAGGAATCAATTTCCAAAGCGTCACTAACTTCACAAAAGGAGTTACTGGTGTGCCGATTGCGATGAACTACTTAATACATAGTTAAAGGAGAAAAAACGATGGCTTCAGGAAGAATAGGAAAAGCAGATCTTTTAGCCGCTACTAATACGACTGTATATACGACACCTGCTGACACTTTTACAGTGGCGACGGTATCGTTTTGTAACAGAGGTAACCAAGCAGTTACAGTGAGATTAGCGGTAGCAGATTCGGCGACGCCAGATAACTCAGAATATGTTGAATTTGAAACAGAAATTTTGAGTCATGGTGTGCTGGAAAGAACTGGTTTAGTACTAAATGCGGCACAATTATTGGTAGCACGATCAAGTGGTGCTAATGTAAGTTGTGTTGTAAGTGGTATTGAAACAAGTACAGCATAATTTTAAGGAAAATTATATAAATAGTAATAACAAAGGAAACAAAAACAATGGGAAGATACATATCAACAACTGGAACTGCTGGCGTAGTCACTAGAGAAGTGAGTACAACATACCAAGCAGTTGTAAATGATAGAATCTTAGCAGATAGTGCCGCGAGCACTTTCACAATCACGTTACCTCTAAACGCTTCTTTGTTGATCAATGACACAATTCAAATCATTGACGCAACTTCGAACTTTGGAACTAACGCGGTTACAGTTGCTAGGAATGGTTCACTTATCCAAGGTGCGGCAGATGACCTAACTATGGACTTAAACGGTGCAATCACAACTTTAATTTACACTGGTCCAACTTATGGTTGGATAGTAGGTGCTGTATAATTTTTTATAATATTTTTTATATTAAATTTACATCGCTAACTTGGAGAAACAAAGATTATGGCTAGTTTGAAATCATTACTTGGAACAAAACAGGACGCATTCGTCTCGGTTCAAGAAAGTAACCTAGAAAAAGGACGTATTTACGTTTACACTCAAGGTGCTAACTACTCGAGATTATGGTGTGGATTTTGTTTTCATCCAGAAGTATCAGGCACAGCAATAGTAGAAATTTGGGGAGCAGGTGGATCAGGCGCAGAAATGTGTTGTTGTGGTTTTGGATTACCTGGAAACTCAGGTGCTTATGTTAAAAAACAAGTTTCAATGTCTCCAGGAGATTACATCTGCGGATGTACAGGTCAAAGTTGTGGTAACTCAGACGCATTGTGTTTCAGAGGTTGCTCAGAAGCAACTCTAGTAAGATTTTGTATTTCAAGTAACGAAACTTGTGCTTGTTCAGAAGGTGGAAAAGGTGGAGTAACGTATTGTTCTACCAACTAATCATTTTATTGTTGTTACAGAGCAAACGGTTTCTGTGTAACAAGAACAAATAACGATAACTGTGGTATAATTTGTAACCAGTGTGACGGTTCATGGTGTGCTCAAGCATACGGCGGACAAGAAAATAAATGCGGTAAGATGTCATGTGTGTCAGCATTTGGCTGTTACCCATCATGTATTTGTATGTTTAATCATCATACACCAACTCCCCCAGGAATGGGTTCTAAAGAAGGTAGAATGATTACGTACACAAACGACGACGGAAACGGAACACAAAACTGGTCAGGTATGGGCCACTATCATCATTTAGCAAACTTAGGTTCAGGCAGATTCCCAACAGGCGGTGTGCCTTGGGCAAGTTGTTGGGACGGTGGTGTTGCTTGTGGTTGTTATCAAAATGACGGTTGTATACCTCAAATGCCAATTGGTACAGGAGGAAGAGGTCCTAACCCATGTCCAGGTGTTAGAGATCACGCAATCAGAGGTGGACACGGAGGAGTGCGAATCAAATTCGTAAGTTAATTTATTATGGCAAGTTTAACAACATTACTTCAAACCAAATATGATTTCGCAGTAGGAAACGAAACCAACCTTGAAAAAGGTAGAATCTATCAGTATTATCCAGGTACATCAAGAGGTACAAACTTTAGATGTCACGTATGTTTTGTTGCACCATCAGATGGTACAGCAGAAATAGAAATATGGGGTGCTGGCGGTTCAGGTGCAGAGATGTGCTGTTGTGGTGGAGGTATTCCAGGTAACCCAGGTGGTTATGCGAAGAAAACAATCACTATGGTAGAAGGTTGTTATATCTGTGCTCAAATTGGTTTATCGTGTGGTAACTCAGATGATTTATGTTTTAGAGGCTGTTCAGAGCCAACTCAAGTATGTTGGTTTGGTAACGGCGGCGGTGACGGATGTATTTGTGCCCAAGGTGGTATTGGTGGAAGAACATGGTGTTCAACTGGTTCTTCAATCTACTGCTGTGCGGTAGCGGCAAACTTCTGTAACACACAAGGCGGTGGCACATATTGTGGTATCGTTTGTAACTTTATGGATTCAGCAAACTGTCCTCAGTTCTGTGCTTTTGCTTATGGCGGAGATACAAACTGTTATGGTGGTTTCAGTTGTCACTATTTTAGAGGATGTCAACCAAACTGTAACTGTAGACAAGTTCCAGTTAACAAATTTCCTCCAGGAATGATTTCAACACTAGGTGGAGAAGTACATTACACAATGGATTCAGACTCAGGAAGATCTCAATGGTCAGGAATGGGCGGATGGATGTATGCTTCACATGGTTTCAATTTAGCAACACGTAACCCTACAACAGGCGGTCCTTACACTGGTTGTTGGGAAGGTAACAGAAGTTGTGGTTGTTACAATCAACAAGGTTGTAACACTTTCTATCCAGCAGGTATTGGCGGACAAGGTCCAACACCTTGTGATGGAGTAAGAGATCACGCACACAGAGGTGGTCATGGTTTAATGAGAATCAAGTTTGTGTCACCGACAGATGAATACGATCTGCCGTCGGCACCATAGGAAGGAATAAATATTAGTATGGCAAGTTTAAAAGGATTATTAACTACTAGAAACCCAGCAGAGATGATTGAAAACAATCTCGAAACTGGATACATTTATTCATACACTTCAGGAACAAATTACACAAAATTTTGTAATGGTATTTGTTGGACTGCTAGAGTAGACGGCACAGCGACTATTGAAGTTTGGGGTGCAGGTGGTTCAGGTTCAAGAATGTGTTGTTGTGGTGACGGATTACCAGGTAACGCAGGTGCATACGTACAGAAAAATATTACAGTAGAAGCAGGTGATACAATGACTGGTCAAACAGGACACAGTTGTTATGCTCACCCATTATGTCACTCAGGTTGTTCAGAACAATCAGAAGTTTGTTGGGTAACAGCATCAAACGGAAATGGTTGTATATGTTCAAGAGGTGGATATGGTGGTAAATCTATGTGTACTACAGGATCTTCATTGTTCTGTTGTTACAGAGCACAAGGTTTCTGTTATACAAAATGCAACAATGATAACTGTGGACTAGTATGTAACGTTTGTAACGGTCACTGGTGTTCATTAGGATACGGCGGTGATACAGGTAAAAACTGTTGCGGACAGTTTTCATGTGCTAGTTTCTTTGGTTGTTGTCCACACTGTAAGTGTAGATTCCAACAACACGTGGCTACACCGGCAGGTCTATTTTCAGAAGAAGGTTCTTTGATTACTTTCCAAAAAGAATCGGATGGAACTCCGATGTCACAATGGTCAGGTAACCAATTATTTCAGTGGTATGCGGCACTTAACTTGGCAACTAAAACGCCAAGACAAGGTAGTCCAGATGCTCACTGTTGGAGATCAACAAGATCTTGCGGATGTTATGAGATGCAAGGTTGTAACAATTATCTACCTGTAGGAGCAGGCGGACTATCACCAAACCCATGTCCAGATGTAAGAGATCATGGAATCAGAGGCGGATTTGGTGGAGTTAGAATCAAGTTTGTTCCGGCAAGTTAATAGTAATTTGATAAATAAAACTGTAAGAGGATAAAAAAAATGGCAATAGAAAAAGCATTTAACATAGCAATACCAAATCAACCATACGTTGATGATTTTTCTGACGGTACAGAACACGCATCTGTATACAACGGCGATAGATACATTAAATTTCAATATCACGCAGAAACTGGTCATATTGTAAACGTTATCGGTAACGGTGACACAGAAGATGAAATGGTGGCTAATGAAGGTCCTTTAATGGAAGGTCATCTTCCAGCAGTATTAGACGCAGATGCGGCTCCATTACACGCGGCATTAATCACAAGACAATACACAACAGGTGAAGTTGCTGATTATACAGAAACTTTAAGCACAACAGATGCTGAAGGAAATGATGAAACTTGGGAACACTATTGGAATGATGGTACAGGTCTTCTTTCACAAATCTACAACATTGAATCAATGAAATGGGTAGACAACGCAATAGTGATGCCAGAATTTAAAACACACGGAATTACAAGAGAATCTTTCTTAGAAGGAATAAATCAACAAGTAGCGGCTTGTACATCAGAATTAGCAAGAAGTGGTGTATACAGTGATGGCGAAACAGCAGAGATCACAGCATACAAAACTACTTTAGAAAATATCGAAACAAAATATGATGGTATTGATCATTGGAAAATTCCTTTTCCAAAATCACCAACATTTAAATAATAATTTCCCATGGCAACTTTAACAAGAGTAAGCGGATCTGGACTATCAACAGCAGGAAACGTTTTTTACCCAGGTGCATTTGCATTTAAAATTTTAGTAAAAATTGCAAACGGTACAGCAGTT
>ERZ802830.3768-NODE-3768-length-12537-cov-7.00353_pt1 | contig 12537 bp, 10 predicted proteins | sample MGYA00345654_ERZ802830 | MGnify/ENA primary metagenome ERZ802830 (study PRJEB30503, sample SAMEA104212375) | marine metagenome | biome: Westerlies Biome; feature: [SRF] surface water layer (ENVO:00010504) within the epipelagic zone...; material: water... | reverse complement strand
ATTAATAAGCTGCTAATATAAAAAACTCTATCTACTCCGTGTTTTTCTTCCTGAATTTAATGAAGAGGGTGTGCCGATGATTTAGGCTATATACCATTATAGGCGCTCTAGTCTCAAAAGAAAAGTGAATTTAATTTTTGAGACAGGGGTCTAGTTTTAGCATTTTAGGCTGGAATTTTTTGAGGTTTTTCTAGATGGCTTCCAATTAATAGTTGGAGTATCTCCTCTTGCAACTCCAATTTTCTCCTCTCTTTTCTCCCATTCTCCAGTAACAGGGTCTCTATTAGTATATATTAAAATTGATTTAGGTTCATTCCAGGTTTCGTTTTATGTAGTCCATGATTTTTTTAAACTTTTTGCATATTCAACACCTATAACTCTAGATGATTTATTTTCATTATTGACTATACTATCTTGAATTTCATTATCTCTTTTCCAATCTCCTCCAGTATAGGTGAACCTAAATTGTTTTTTTCCATTCCATGATTGATCAATTATTTTCATTATCGAACATTCACTAATAAATGTGTTTTCAATGTTTTCAACTAAATCTTTAAAACAATCATCTTTAATCGAGGTTTTAAATATCAGAGTACCAGAAAAAGTAATTTGTGATCCATCTAGTTTAATTTGAAAGTCATTTGAATGTACATAACCACTAGATCCTAAATAAATGTTCCAACACGAGTCTGTATTAGTTCTTTTAAATCCAAAACCAAAAGTAAATAAATTAAAAGGATGTGTCACTCCTTCTTTTAGGGTTTGCATACCATTAATTGTTTCATACCCTGAATCTAAAATAACAGTAGGATTTTCATTTAATTCTTTAACTGATAAATCGATATCATTAGATTCTTCATTATTGACAAAACCGTTAAAAAAATATTCTTGGGGTTCTTCGAAGTTTAATTTTAAAAATACTTGCATTTTGTTTATTTATAACGTGTGTTAGTTACTAAATTTAGTTTTTGGGTTTTAAAAATTATACTATTGTAATTGTTTCTTTTCCTGGGTAATATAATAATATATGATGATTTGTTTTCATGTTCTATTTGAACTCGAACCAATTACCCATGTTTCGTCTTCATCAACAGATCCGTAAAAATCTGACATGTTATCTATTTTTTCTCCTTGATGAATAATTTCTCCAGAACTTAAATTTATTTTAGAGTTACAATCGTGGGTAACCGAACCTACTCCAAAAAAACAAGGAGAAAAATCAGAGACCTCTTCTGTTTCGTTTGCTTCAAAATATCCTTTACTAAATTTTGTGTTAATTTCTGAAACCTCTTCATAGGAAGAATAATCCTCTCTATCATACAAGGACAAGATAAGAACCTTAGCTATCTCACTAAATCGATAATCTAGATTTGAAAAACTATTGACTATCATGTCAATATTTTCAAATAAGGAACTTTCACTTTTTGATATAAATTTACCATTATGAAAAAGAAAAAAATATTGTTTTTCTGACTCTCCTTCATACCCCTTGGCAATATGAATATTTAGTTTTCCATTAATATTATCGATGAAATCACTCTCAGAGTCATCTTCACAATATCCAAACCTTAGGTTATAATAATCTTTCATCAATATCATTTTACTCATATTTAAATTTTTAAAAAACTAATTTAAATTATGAAAAATAAACCACCCCCCAAAATAAAAACCACTCCGGTTGGGGTTTTTGAAAAAAGTATTCTCTTAGTTACAAGAAACCTTTTATTTGTAAGATTAAATTTTAAAATGATAATAATTACTAATTATTTGAGAGAAGGTCTGCTACAATAAAATTACTCCCCGAAACAATTATTATATCATTCACTTTTGATTTTTTTTTCGCAGAATTATATGCACTAATTACTGAAGAATATGAATCATAATTAATTTTTATTTTTTTAGCAATTGTTGATAATTCTTCTATTGACAATGCACGATCTATACTTGGTGAACATAAATAATAATTAGCACTTATTGGAAGTATCTTAAGAATGGAATCAACATCCTTTCCTTTTACAAACCCTAAAACTAAATGAAGATCTTCGTATTTCTCAATTGTTAATTGATCAATCATAGAGAGAAAGCCTTTTAAGTTGTGGGTGACATCAATTATAATTTTTGGATTTTTTTCAATAATATCCCATCTTCCAAAAAAATTTGTTGTTTTTTTAATATTCTTTATTGCTAACTTAATTTCATAATCAGAAATTTTAAAATTTTTTAAGTTTTTGATTGCTAATATTGATGTGTCAATATTTCTTTGTTGATATTTTCCTCCTAGATCACTTTTATATATAAATTTTGATTCTTTAACAAAGGAGATTTTTGAGTTTAAGTCTTTTGCTTTTTTTGTAAATATTGGTGCTGTTTCATTATTTATTTCACCGATTATAACCGGAACTTGTTTTTTTATTATTCCTGCTTTCTCAAAAGCAATTTCTGAAAGTGTATTTCCTAAAAACTCAGTATGGTCATACCCTATATTAGTGATAACCGATACTTCAGGATTTATTACATTAGTGGCATCCAGCCTTCCTCCCATTCCAACTTCAATTATTGCGTAATCAACCTTTTTATAGTTAAAATAATCAAAACTTAATCCAGCTGTAAGCTCAAAAAAAGACAAATCATTATTATTAATATAATTCAAATGGCTATTTACAAATTTTGTAATATATTCTTTAGAAATATATTCACCATTAACTTTAATTCTTTCTCTAAAATCAATTATATGAGGTGAGGAATATATTCCAACGTATAGTCCTTTCGATTGAAGAATTGATGCAACTATATGAGCAACACTACCCTTACCATTTGTTCCAGCAATGTGAATAGTTTTGAGTTTAGTTTCAGGATTATTTAATTTCTTACAAAAGGACTTAATATTCGATAGCCCAAAATTTAAATCCTTACTTCCGTATTTTTGATAATTTGGGAGTTTAGAATAAAGATATTCTATTGATTGAGAATAAGATTTCATTATTTATTCAACCAATTTAAATTGAATTACAACAAATCCAATTTGCTTTTTAGGAGCATCTTTATCAGGAAACCATTTATGCATTAATGCAGTATTTTTTGCTGGCTCCAAAAGGCAAGGATCATTATTTGTTGTTCCCTTAACTCCTGCCTTAGCTGATACTACATCACCTTTTTGATTCACCTCTATTCTTACAACAACTGTTCCTGATTCATTGCATTTAGGAACATCCTTGCCCTGGTACTGAAGGTTTCTTCCATTTAAACCATAACCGACTCCCTTACCTCCTCTTCCTTCCTGACCAAAGTAGATAGTTGAATATGGATTTCCTTCTGCAACCCCGTTATCAAAATACTCATTATTTTCACCTTGACCTTGATTTTCAATTTCATTATCTGTTTTTTTAGATAAGTTTGAAAGTATTGATTTTGTATAATCGCTTATCTTTTGATTTTGAGCCTCAGAAATTTCTGTAATTACATTCTCAATATTTATCTCTAGTTCACTCAAAGAGTCATTTTTTTTATTAATTACATTTGAATTTTTTTTCTCTTCGTTTATTTTAATAGTTTTAATTTTTGAGATAGATTGATTATCAATTTCTAATTCTTTTTCTAAAGATTCCACGGATTCATTCAAGTTAAAATCATTTTTATTATTAATATTTAATTCATTTCCAAACCCGTCATCAAAAGAACCAAAATTAACTTCCATACCAAATTCAATTGGAGGATCGACATATTTCAATCCAATAAATGACAATAAAAATAAGATAGTAATTACCAATAAAAATGTAAGACCAAAAGATTTTCTTTGTGAAGTTGTTTTAAAAAACATAATTTATTTGTTATCAACTGCAAGTACAACTTTTATACTATTTTGATTTGCAATATTCATAACGTAAACAACATTATCAATTTGAACACTTTTTTCTGCCCTCAATATGATTGATGGAGGTTGAATTTTCTCCATTTTTTTTAATATTTCTTCTTCTAAATATTTTCTATCAACTAACTTATCATCAACATATATTAAATTGTTAGATAATAAAGAAACAGATACAGATTTTCTATTTTCTGTTTTTCCTTTTGCATCTGGTAGTTCAATTTTAATGGTATTCAATTGTTGAGAAAGTGTAGAAGCTATCATGAAAAATATCAAGAGTAAAAAAACAATATCCGTCATTGATGACATATTGAAATCAGGGCTTATTTTATTTCTTCCTTTGAAATTCATTTTTAAGCAGGCTCATTTAATAAATCAAAAAACTCAAGCGATATAGCTTCCATTTGATATATAATTTTATTTGTTTTGACAACTAAATGATTGTATGCGATATATCCAATAATTCCAACTACAAGACCAGCAACCGTTGTAGTCATTGCTGTATATAGACCGTTGGATAGTAATTGCATATCAATATTACCACCAGCATTAGCGATTTCAAAAATCGATAAAATCATTCCTATAACTGTACCCAGAAACCCAATCATTGGCGCGACTCCCGATATAGTTGCAAGAATACTTACATTTTTTTCTAATTTATATATTTCAATCTTTCCAGAATTTTCTAATGCAGAATTAATGTCTTCTAATGGACGACCAATTCTTGAAACTCCTTTTTCTAATAACCTTGCTACTGGAGTATCAATCGACTGACACAGTGATTTAGCATTGTCAATTTTTCCTTTTAAAATGTGTGTTCTTATTTGCGGCATAAAATCTTTATCAATTATTGAAGCTGATTTAATTGCAAATAGACGTTCAAAATATATATAAATTACCATAATAAGTAAAATAAAAAGTATACCAATAATTATAATTCCTCCAATACCCGAGCTTTCTATAAGTTGAAATATTGATATCGTCTTTTCAGTTTGAATAGAATTAATTTCTTGAAGATTTTGCATATCAATTTTGATATTTATTATTCATAATAAAAATTAGAGTTTATTTAAACAATAAAAATACGTAATAAAATAAAAGTAACTGAACCAGACAAAAAACCGATCAAGGCTAGCAATGATATATGTTTTAAATACCAAAAAAAATCTATTTTTTCCATTCCCATAGCAACCACTCCTGCTGCAGAACCAATTATCAACATACTTCCGCCTGTTCCAGCAGAAAAAGCAATAAAATGCCATAATGGGTGGTCAATAGTTTCGGAAAACATTCCCATACTTGCTGCTACTAACGGAACATTATCAATAATAGCAGATCCAAATCCAAAAAGAATTACCACTAGATCTGTATTGGGTATTAATGTATTTAACTGCTCTGCAAATTTAAATAGTATTCCTAAGGATTCTAAAGCTGCAACAGATAATAAAATCCCAAGAAAAAAAAGAATACTTGGTAACTCAATCTTAGACAACGAACTATGAACAGCACTGTGACTTGAATGTAAATCACTCTCTACATCTACTGAACTAATATTTATTTTAGCATTACTAAAGATTTCAGCAAATGTAGCCACGAAAGCAAGTGAGAGCATCATTCCAACATAAGGTGGAAGATGTGTTAAAGTTTTAAAAACAGGTACTAAAATTATTGCACTAAGTCCCAAATAAAGCATAACTGATCCTTTTGGATGAAGAGTTGAATCATTATTATCTTCATCATTAATGTATCCCTTAAAGGGTTTCATAAAAGATGCTATGAAAACTGGAATAATTAAACAAACTAATGAGGGTATTAAAACGTAACCAATTAAACTTTTAGTGGTGACTTTATTCCCAATCCACAACATTGTTGTTGTAACATCTCCAATGGGTGACCAGGCTCCCCCTGCGTTTGCTGCAATAATTATTAACCCAGCGAACCAAATTCTTGTATTTTTATCATGTACTATTTTTTGAAGAATAGTTATCAAAACAATAGTTGCAGTTAGATTGTCAATAATTGCAGAAAGTATAAAAGCCAAACATGAAAAAATCCACAATAAGTTAATTTTGTTTTTTGTTTTAATGTAAGTTTTAATAGTGAAAAAACCATTGAAATAATCAATTATCTCAACTATAGTCATTGCTCCCAACAAAAAAATAATGATTTCTGATGTTTTACCTAAATGATGAAGCAATACCTCATCTATATGAGAAATTTCAAGATTTTTCTTGACAATATTCACATCATAAACAGTTAAATGGCATAAAGAAATAATTGCCCATAATAACGCCATCATAGCAAGAGCAGGTATTAGCTTGTCTATTTTTAAATTATGCTCTAATGTGATCGCGAGATAGCCTAATATAAATATGCTTATTACGATAATTTCCATTAAATGTTTGATTTATTAAATCGCAACAAGCAATCTAAAAGTTTTTTAAATTGCAACTAAATTATAAAAATTTATTAGATAGAATAAATCATTTAATTATTTTTCCTGAACAGTGATTTTGTCTAGCTCCAGTTATTGAGGAAAAACAATTATTAATGTTTAAAACCCGCAATAATCCGAGTAATCCAAAAATTAGAGCTTCTTTAAAGTTGATTATTTCTTTTGATGGAAGTATAATTTTGGCTTTTGAGTTTAATTTTAATTCTTCCATTAAATATTTATTATGAGCCCCCCCTCCTGAAACTAAAACATTATCATCTGAAGTTAAAGATGATGAAATTACTTTTATAACATGAATTAAATAAGTATGCATTACATTTTCTAATGGACTCTTTTTTAACCACTCATTTATTATTGGGAAAATATTATCGGACACCCATTCAATCCCCAAAGATTTAGGATAATTTTTTGAATAAAATTCGATTGAGTTTAATTTTCTTAATAAAGTAGGAATTAGTTTTCCTGATCTTGCAATTAATCCGTCTTTATCAAATTTTTTACCTGTTTTATTCGATAAATAATTTAAGACAATATTAACCGAGCAAAGATCATATGCAATAATATTTTTATTATTATTTCGCGAGATGTTAGCGAATCCGCCCAGATTCAAACACGCTGAGTAATTGGAAAAAAGAATTGAATCTCCTACTGGAACTAAAGGGGCTCCTTGACCGCCCAAAGCGACGTCCTGAATTCGAAAATCACAAACAGTCATAATCCTATATTTATTATTTAATGTGCTTAGGTTTCCTAGTTGATAAGTAATTCCCATATCTGGATTGTGAATTGCAGTGTGTCCATGAGAGCAGACCATATCAATATTTTGTAATTTATTTTCTGTGATAAATTCGTTTATTTTTTCTCCTAAAAACTTAGTGTATAACAAATCAATTTTAAGTAATTCATTTTTTGACTTAAAATGAATATCAGATAATTCACTGATCCAATATTTATTGTATGGAATTAATTTTGATTTCAGAATTTTGAAGTCCCATGTTTTAATATTGAACTTTATTAAAGCAAGGTCAATGCCATCTAAAGAGGTTCCAGACATAATTCCTATAACTCTAAAAAAAACCTTTTTCTGGTGCATAAATTATTAATTACTTAAAATTATATCTATTTTTTTGTGTTTTGTTTATTTTATGTCAATAATTTTGGTAATTCAATATATAGATTAACAATGGTTAATAGAAATAGTTAAAAACACACTCAAAAATATTAATTTAGTCAATTCACTCTACCAAACAAAAAAAAATTTAAATATGCTTCCAATTAAGCAAGGACTTTATGACCCCCAAAATGAACACGACAACTGTGGTGCGGGTTTTATTTGCAGTTTAAAAGGGAAAAAAACTAATGATATAATCCATAAAGCTCTTGACATATTGTGTGTACTCGAGCATAGGGGTGCAGTTAGTTCCGATGGAAAAACTGGGGATGGCGCTGGAATTTTAATTGAAATTCCACATAACTTTTTTGTTGAAAATTGTGATTTCAAAATTCCAGATCCTACAAAATATGCCGTAGGTATGGTTTTTTTACCCGAAAAAGAAAACCAAAAAACTTATTGTATTGGAGTTTTTGAATCTGAAATAAAAAAACAAGGTCTAAATATTTTAGGTTGGAGGAATGTCCCTATTGAAAAAGGTGTAGTTGGCCAAATTGCATCACAAACCGAACCTCTAATAATGCAAGTTTTTATAGGTAGTGACAATCCTGAAATTGATGAAAACTTATTTAATACTAAACTTTTCTGTGCAAGAAAAATTTCTGAAAACACCATTTTTAATTCTGAAATTTCACAATCAGAGTATTTTTACTTTTCAAGCCTGTCTTTAAGAACAATAATTTATAAGGGGCTTTTAATACCAGTGGACATTAAAAAATACTACCAAGACTTATCAGATCCATCAGTAGTTACAAGACTTGCTCTGGTTCATCAAAGATTTTCAACAAATACTTTTCCTACTTGGGATTTGGCACAACCTTTTCGTTACATGTGTCATAATGGCGAAATAAACACCTACAAAGGAAATTTGAGTAGAATGCAAACAAGAGAAGAACTATTAAATAGTGATTTTTTTGGTCCAGAAATAAAAAAAGTTATTCCAATAATTTTACCTGGAAAATCTGATTCAGCTTCAATGGATATGGTTGTTGAACTATTACTCACAACAGGTAGATCTTTGCCTGAAGTTATGATGATGATGGTTCCTGAGGCTTGGGAAAAACACCTATCTATGGATAAAAGCAAAAAGGCATTCTACGAATATAACTCATGCATAATGGAACCTTGGGATGGTCCTGCTTCAATTCCATTTACAGATGGAAAATATATAGGTGCACTCCTGGATAGAAATGGGTTAAGACCCTCGAGATTCAGTGTAACTAAAGATGGGTATGTTATTATGTCCTCAGAAACTGGAGTTTTGGAAATTTTACCTGAAAATATTGTTCAACATGGAAGACTAGAACCCGGAAAAATGTTTTTAGTTGATATGGATGAGGGACGAATAATTCAAGATGATGAGATTAAAAGTAAAATAACAACTAAATACCCTTACAGTGAATGGCTTAAAAATAATTTGATTTCACTATCCGATATTCCAAAATCAAATGAGCAGCTACCCGAGGAAAAAGAAGATTTTGAAACAAGAATGAGAATCTTTGGGTATACCCATGAAGATATTAAAACAATCATAATCCCAATGAGTAAATTAGCTAAAGAAGCAATTGGATCAATGGGAACTGATACGCCTTTAGCTGTCTTGTCAGACAGACCCCAACTACTGTTTAATTACTTTAAACAATTATTTGCACAAGTAACCAACCCCCCTCTAGATGGAATAAGGGAAGAGATAATTACTGACACAAGTCTTACTTTAGGAAAAGAATTTAATTTATATGAGGTATCTGATAAACATTCAAAAAAATTAAAAATTCAAAATCCAATCATCTCAAATGATGACTTATCTAAAATAAGAAATTACAAAAAACCAGATGTCAAGGCTTTTACCGTGTCCACATTATATGATATTAAATTAGGTTTTAATGGTATAGAAAATGCCTTAAACTCAATTATTGAAAATGTTGAAGGGGCAGTTGATAAGGATTATAATATTATAATATTATCAGACCGTGGAGTTTCTAAAAAAATGGCTCCAATTCCAATTTTACTTGTAACAGCTCACGTTCATAACGGTTTGAAGCGTTTGAAAAAAAGGTCCAAATTTGGAATTATTGTTGAATCAGCTGAACCACGTGAACCCCATCACTTTGCTGTACTTTTTGGTTATGGGGCTAGTGCAATAAACCCTTTTATGGTTAATGAGATTATTAGACACCAAGTTTCAGATGGATCATTATCTACCAAGCCTGATTATGCTATTCAAAACTTCAACACAGCAATTACAAAGGGAATAATTAAAATCATGAATAAAATTGGGATATCAACCCTAAATTCATACAGAGGTTCTCAAATTTTTGAAGCTTTAGGTCTTTCTCAAAATTTTATTGATAAATATTTTTGCAATACTGCAACAAGAATAGAGGGTATAGGATTATATGAAATAGAAAAAGATATAAATTTAAGACACCATAAAGCATTCAATCATGAGTCTATTCTCGGCTTACCTCTTGAAATTGGTGGTGAATATAGGTGGAGAAGAGATGGTGAAGCTCATTCAGTAAACCCAAAAACAATTGCTAGCCTCCAAAATGCAGTTAGACAGAATAAAATTGAAAGCTATGAGGTTTTTGCTAAAAATATAAATGAGCAAAATGAAAAATTAATGACATTAAGAGGTTTATTTGAGTTTTCGGATTTTGATCCAATACCCCTTGATCAAGTTGAGCCTTGGACTGAAATAGTAAAACGATTCAAAACAGGTGCTATGTCCTTGGGCTCTATAAGTCAGGAAGCACATGAAAATCTTGCTATTGCAATGAACAGAATAGGAGGTAAGAGTAATTCAGGTGAGGGAGGTGAGGACACAAAAAGATTTACTCCTGATGAAAACGGTGATTTAAGAAATTCCGCAATTAAACAAGTTGCATCTGGAAGGTTTGGTGTTTCAAGTCATTTTCTTAGCTCAGCTAAAGAAATTCAAATTAAAATGGCTCAAGGTGCTAAACCTGGTGAAGGAGGGCAACTACCGGGACCAAAAGTAAATCCTTACATAGCCTCAGTCAGAAACTCAACTCCATACGTAGGACTTATATCACCTCCTCCTCATCACGATATTTATTCTATAGAAGACCTTTCACAACTTATATATGATTTAAAAAACGCAAATCGAAAAGCAAGAATAAATGTTAAATTAGTTTCTGAAGTCGGTGTAGGGACTATTGCAGCTGGAGTTGCAAAAGCAAAAGCGGATGTTATTCTAATTTCTGGATTTGATGGAGGTACTGGAGCTTCTCCCCTTACTTCTCTAAAACACGCAGGCCTTCCATGGGAATTAGGAATCGCAGAAGCTCAACAAACACTGGTAATGAATAATCTTCGAAGCCGAATAGTTCTTGAGTGTGATGGTCAAATGAAAACAGGAAGAGATGTAGCAATTGCATGTTTGTTGGGAGCCGAAGAATTTGGATTTTCTACTGCACCCCTGATTGCATCCGGGTGTATAATGATGAGAGCATGTCACCTTAATACTTGTCCAGTTGGTATTGCGACTCAAGATCCTGAATTGAGAAAAAATTACAAAGGAAAACCCGAACACGTAGTTAATTACATGTATTATGTCGCAGAGGAATTAAGAGTAATAATGTCAGAATTAGGTTTTAGGTCTATAGATGAAATGGTTGGTCAATCTCAAAAACTGAATATGAAAAAAGCAATAAATCACTATAAAGCTAAAGGTATTGATCTTTCCAAGATTTTATATAAACCCAATGTTCCATCTGAATACAGAGAGCGAAATACAATTCAACAAAATCATAATTTAGAAAATGTATTGGATTTTAAAATTTTGAATAAAGTAAAATCAAATATAAATAGAAAGAAAAAACATGATCTTTCATTTAACATAAAAAATACGGATAGAACTGTTGGAGCAATTTTGAGTAATGAAATTTCAAAACTTTACGGTGCAAAAGGTCTTCCAAAAAAAACTTTGAGTATTGACTTTTTTGGTACTGCCGGACAAAGTTTTGGAGCTTTCTCCGTATCGGGACTTTTCTTGAGAATAATAGGTACTGCCAATGACTATTTTGGTAAAGGACTATCAGGAGCAATAATTGTCGCAAAAGTTCCTGAAAAAACAACTTTTGCTCCAGACAAGAATGTTATTGTTGGTAATGTTTCTCTATACGGAGCTACCAGTGGTCAAGCTTATATCAATGGGATTGCTGGCGAAAGGTTTTGTGTAAGAAACTCTGGTGCAGAAGCTGTTGTTGAGGGTATTGGTGATCATGGTTGTGAATATATGACTGGTGGAGTTGCCCTTATTTTAGGTGAATTTGGAAGAAACTTTGCTGCAGGAATGAGTGGCGGTATTGCATATATTTATAATGAGGAAAATACATTTGATCAAAGAAAATTTAACCTAGAAATGGTAGAGCTAGAAAATCTATTAGAAAGTGATATTAGAAAAGTAATTAACTTATTGAAAAATCATATAAAATATACTAAAAGTCCAAAAGCTGTTAATATATTGAGTAATTGGTCAAAAGCTAAAAATAATTTTATTAAAGTAATGCCTACTGATTATAAGCGAGCACTTGAAATAATGGCTAAAAATAAAATTGAAAAAATCATATAGAAAATGGGAAAAATAAGAGGCTTTATTGAATATGACAGGTTAAAAGAACCAGTGGTCGATCCAAAAAAAAGAATCAATAATTATAAAGAATTCACAATTAAGGTTAATGAAAAAAAACTACAAGATCAAGGAGCTCGTTGTATGGACTGTGGTGTTCCTTTTTGTCATAGTGGGTGCCCTCTTGGAAATATGATTCCTGATTTTAATGATGCCGTATATGAAAATGATTGGCGCCGAGCTTTAAGAATTCTTCACAGTACAAATAATTTTCCAGAGTTTACTGGGAGACTTTGCCCAGCTCCCTGTGAAGAGGCTTGCGTGCTAGGTATAGTTGATCCTCCTGTATCAATTGAATTAATTGAAAAATATATTGTTGAAAGAGGTTTTTTAGAAAAATGGATTAAGCCAATGGTTCCTGAAAATAGAACTAAGAAAAAAATTGCTATAAT
>ERZ802830.3765-NODE-3765-length-12546-cov-12.0496_pt1 | contig 12546 bp, 10 predicted proteins | sample MGYA00345654_ERZ802830 | MGnify/ENA primary metagenome ERZ802830 (study PRJEB30503, sample SAMEA104212375) | marine metagenome | biome: Westerlies Biome; feature: [SRF] surface water layer (ENVO:00010504) within the epipelagic zone...; material: water... | reverse complement strand
GAGATTGCCATGATCCCGAGGGGCTGGCGGCGTTTTTGGATGAATTGCGTAAATCTCTTGCCAAATCGGTCTCAGCAACCGAATGCGAATGCCATATAAATGATCCAGAGTTTACTGATACAGCGATGGCAATCTTTAACGGTTGGGTGGCAAGCGGGATTGTGCCCGCCGGGAAGATTGGGTGATCGCTGGCAACGAGCAAGAGGCCTAAGTAATCAGTCCCGGCACTTGGTTAATCGAGTTGAAGATTAATCTATCTGGCACGGATGTCGAGGTTTTGAATATATGTCGTTAAGGGCTGAGACCGCTGAGTGTCTTGAGACGGCGGGCGTAATTGTAGGCATCAAGGACGTCGCAGAGATGTCTACGGAGCTAATCGTGAGTGTCATAGTGATACCGTGTCAAGGTCGCATGCTTGATTGTGCGTTTCGGCAGCAATGGTGATGAACCAAAATCATCGCCGAACGCATGGTTTCCCATATCTTAACCGGAGACTGAATAATATAGGAAAGTTCTTTCCTGGAGAAATGTGAAATGCGCATTGACCGACAGCTTTACCAGAAAGCATTTCAAGCGTACTTAAGAAAAGGCACGCCTATAGAGTGGTCGATCAAGCAGGAGCGGCCTACTACACACTACATTTGGCGCACGAGGCGTGACGGAAAAGTTCGTTCAACCCATGCTGCACGGGAAGGACAGGTGTTTTCGTGGAATGACCCGCCACAAGGTGGAAATCCGGGGGAAGACTACGGGTGCCGCTGCACCGCAGAGCCATACCTGCCTGAAGCTTCCGAGTTTATGGAAATCACATTACAGGGTGTTTCAGGCGGAGGTGCCGCGTGGAGTAGCAGGGACTTCGTTCGCCATTACTATCGTGGCAACGGCAGAGGCGTAACCGTGCGTGAAACTGGCCACCTTTCGGCAATCGTCGATTAATACATGTCTGAGGTGGAAAACAAGTTGAAGAACCAGACTGTCAGGCTCGCACGCGCCAGACGCAACGGCAGTATCTCCGATACGTTTTACAACACCTACAATATGACGGGCGTTGTTTTCAGTATCGGAGATACAGTGATCGGGGGCGAGTTTTCAGGTAGCGTTTTGGAGCATAACGGCATTTTGACCATAGAAGGATCATTTGACTTCTATTTGAGGGACGAGTTTGCTGATCCAGCCGACATTGGTGTTGAGGTGGTTGATCCCGGCGAGACTATCTTTGAGAACATCCACAGGCCGCTCGATAACTACCTTAGAGGACGCACAGGCCTTCCGCCGCGCGGACCTCAACGGCTTGGGATTCATACCGGCGAACCGTACTCGATATCTGATGATTGGTCAGGAACGTTGAGCGGGCAAATTTATTTGAACACTGCGCGGAGCGCCTATGGATAAATATCGGTCATATTTAGCTGTTGGGATAGTCGCTGCGGTCTTCATGTCGAGTTTCTTCTGGGGAGTTCCAACATCCTGCGTCCGTCTTCCCAACGGATTGAATATCGGAAAACAGGCCCTGATTGACCTGAGTAGGCCATATTTCAGGCCGGACATTGTTCCCAAATTTAACAACGGAAAGTCGTTGCTGCTAGGGGATGCATGGCCGTTCTTTGCAACCGAAACAACGGTCTATGGAACCGCAGAAGCGAACGACCCCAATGATGATTTTCGGTTTGTTTGGCAAAGGGATGCCGGGCTGATCCGAAAGGGCGAAGACCCTATTCGGTATGAGCGCCTTATTGATGAAGCGGGACCATTGCTTGAAGGCACACGGTACGGGGGCTTTGGATCTGAAGTCATTATGCGAGAACTTCAAAAACAACCCGATTACACTAATCAGACTTGCCGTACGCAGTGGATCACATGGTAACGCGAGTGTCCAGGTTTGCGGCATCGCTGATTGAAGCCTATGCCAGCAAAACAGAACTCACCAGGTTAGCAGCCTAAATGAAACCATGTTTTACCTTAAAAAGGCTGCTAAATGATCGTAAAACCATGACCGCCTCTGTCTGTCTAGTAAGCAAAGAATGATCCAGTTTTCTTGCGGCAACGTAATATATCTATAATTAAAAAATGGAGAGGGATAAAAATGAACGCTTGGGTATATGACTGCTGGCACTCTGTGATGGATGCTGAAAAAAGTCCTTTGAAAAATATTCCTAATACAAGTGCTCGACACATGATCCTACAGCTTCTTGCATGGATGTGGTGCATCGTCTTTTCACTCGGTATGGGTAGCTATTTAGTGTTTGGGGTAAGTGCATTGTTTCATGGGCTTTTTCTTGCTGCGATTGTCATTACCGTTGGTACATTTGAGGCCGCGCAACGCAAAGCCCCAACCAATGCCACCAAATCGCAAATATACCTAACAAGTCTCGGCAAGTAATCAGTGGCTCTATATATGCCGCCGCTCTGTGAGGGGCATCTGTGGGGTTATGATTTGCCCATTGGTATCACTACGTTTACCACTAAATGGATCGGCGGGGTCTATCCCAAAAATGAAATAAGATAATTCATAACAGTAATTTACTGGTTTGATCCTCCGAAAGGCTGAGCAGCATCTACATCATAGGGAAAGAAGTTTCGGGGGCAGACCACAGCTTGGTCTCAGTTAAGGTATCCAGTCAAGCGCCGTTTTTGTAGATTACTGCACGCGGTCACCTAATGATACGAAATGATACGACAAAACGTGCTGCCCAACGGTATTCGTTGCCAATGTCTTCGGGGGCAGCGCTTTGTAGCGTCATCTGGCACAATTCTGCAGTACTTGCGGTATGATCAAAAAACAGTTTTCCAGCAGACAAACTATCCAAAGGTGATGCCTGAAATATTTTCCCGGGTGATGACTTCTACGGGTAAAATATCGGCGACAAAGGGGCGGTTTTCCAAATGGGCAATCATGGATGTAACTGCCTGGCTGGCGGCGCGGCGCATGTTTTGGTGCATAACGATATCCATACTGCCCTCAAGAAGATATTGCTTGGTTCTCGCCGACAGATTGTGACCAATCGTTATAATCTCATCGGTGACACCGGTTTTTTTTAAAGCGCGGATCAGACCTTCATTCCCGGCCCCGACGTTATATATGCCGATTAGGTTATTTTGTGCCTCAATCACGCGCAGGGTTTGCTCATAGGTTTGTTCGATGTCGTCATAGCCACAATAAGTTCCAACCACAGTGGCGGCGGGGAAATTTTGTTGTAAACAGCTGCGAAACCCGATTTCCCGCTCTTCATGGGCGCGGTAATGTTGTCCGCCCGATATCACCGCAACTGTCCCGGCTTGTTTGGTGAAACGGCCCATCAAATATCCTGCCGTGCGTCCAGCAGCGCGATTGTCGATGCCTATCAAGCCGATTAGGTTTGCCGACACCAGCCCGGAAATAAGCCCCAAAGCTGGGATATCATGCGCAGCCAACGCCGCGACCGCATCATGCACAAGCGGGTCTTCCAAAGCTTGGAACGCCACTGCATCAATGCCTTGTCCGGCGCAGGCCCGTAGCTTTCTCGATAACAGCCCCGCCTCCATTTTTTTAGTGAAAACACATTCAATCGTTGCATTTCCCTTGCTGCCAAATTCTTGAAAACAAGCGGCCAAAAATTCGGTTGAGGGGCCGGCGTTATCGGGCAAAAACACTTTCAAACGCCAGGGGCGCGCACTGGTGACAATTTGTGCGCCGGTTTCGAGGGCCTGCTTTGCCTGCATCACCCGCTGACGGGTGGTGACACTGACGTGTTTGCGGTTGTTTAAAACGCGGTCAACGGTGGCGGGTCCGACGCCAGCCAGATGCGCGATCTCTCGCATTTTCACACGCCGTTTGAGTGTGGTTGCCGGGGACATTTGATCAATATCTCATCAATTTACATCAATTTTACTCATATTGATCTTATCTATAACTCAAAAACCATCAATATGATTTTCGGCGCAATTTTTTCTTGTGCATCTCTTCTGACCGTCACAAGGCTTAGAAAACTTAAGGGGCGATGGGATCTTGGTCGCCGTGAAGGGGCCCCATGTAATCGGCATGTAATCGGCATGTAATCGGCATGTGATCGGCATGCGACCTTGTTATATCGATGGCGTGTCTTTTGATTGAAAGAATGCCGCGCGAGCCGCCGTAGAGCTGCGCAGGAAGATAAAAACAATAAAGGAGAGAAGGCAGATGAAATCTGTTGGAATTATAGGTTTGGGTGATATGGGCAGTGGCCTTGCCAAAAATCTTATTAAAAATGGCTTTGAAACAATCGGAATTGACCTTTTGGAGTCTCGTATGGAGGCCTTTGTTGAGATGGGCGGCACGCCGGCACATGATATTGCAGAGGTGGCTCGGAAATCTGAGGCTGTATATGTCATGGTGATGACCGGTGCGGAAGCAAAGCAGATTATTTTGGGCGACAACGGGCTGATTGGCAATATGGCGGTGGGTGGCACAGTACTTTTGACTGCTACGATCAAACCAGCTGAGGCGCGCGACATTGGGACGGGGATGCAGGGATCTGGGATTGCATTGATCGACAGCCCGGTCTCTGGTGGCTACCCTGGGGCGCAGGGGGGTACGCTGACTTTGATGGCGGCGGGATCAGACGCGGCAATGGACAAAAACTTAGCCGTGATGCAGGCGGTTGCGGGGGCGATCCATCGCGTCGGCACGGCGCCGGGCGAAGGCCAAACGGTCAAGGCCTGTTTGCAGTCGTTAATCGGATCGATTTTCTCGGCCACATTTGAAGCCGCAGCTTTGGCTGCCAAAGCCGGTGTCAGCGGAGAGGTACTGTATAATGTGTTTTCCACCTCCAGTGCCGGATGTGGCGTGACAAATTCTGCACTGGGAAACATCATTGACCGACAGTTTGAAGGCACTGGCAGTCATATCAATACCATGCATAAGGATTTGACCATTTCGCTGAATATGGCCGAAGACTTGGGGGTGCCGCTGCATACGGCCTCGACGGCCATGCAGATATTCCATGCGGGAAAAACAAAATATCCCAATGGCGATAATTGGGTTTGTACCCGTGTAATCGAAGACATTATTGGCGCAGAATTACATCGTTAATGGGGGGCAAGGAAATGAAACTGGGGGTTATTTGCGACGGCATTAGCCGCAATCTTCGACATGCCGTGGATGTGATGGATGAATTCGGGCTGCAGTATGCCGAGCTGCAATTTGTCGGGGACAAGGAAGTTGGAGATCACACCAAGGCCGAAATTGTTGAGATTGACGCTTTGCTTCGGGCACGGGGAAAGCCAGTGTCTTGTCTGTCGCGCCATATTTTTGCGGGCACATCCTCTGCCAACCGTCCTGGTGATGATTTGCATTGCCAGCACATGGATGCTTTGAAACGGGTGATCGAGATGGCTCACATTGTGGACGCTCCGCTGGTCCGGATCATGACACAAAAAAAAGAACAGATTTTGTGGGGCAAGAACGGCGCAGAGAAATGGAATGTGGCCCATGGTGCGTGGGATACCATGGCGCCAATGATTGCGCCGGCGGTCGAATTGGCCAAAGCCGAAGGCGTGACCTTGGTGGTGGAGACGGGCAACGGCACCATGGTCAATTCCAATTACACCGCTCGTAGGCTGATCGATGAATTGGATGCTAAAGACGTTCTAAAAGTTCTGTGGGATCCGGGTAATAATTGCTGGTGTCACGAGTTGGCCTATCCAGATGGTTATGAGGTGCTTCGGGGGGGGTATTTGGGACATCTGCATATCAAAGATGTTTTGGTTGATACGCCGCGCGCAATGCTTGAGGTGCGCCAAATTGGGCAGGGGCAGTTGGGCCCTTTATTTCAGCCGATAGCGGATGCTTTGAGGGTGGATGGGTATGACGGGGTTATTTCGTTTGAAAGTGTCTTTCATCCGGGAGACAACGATTTTGAAGCCGGTTTTCGATTGTGCATAGATCGATTTAAAGAAATTTTCGCCTAGCGGCAGGATTTTTTAGCCGGCTTTTGATGCCAAATATCAGATGAGGAATTTCCTAATTGTTCAGAAACTGATGGCATATATGCAGCTGGTCACGACGACTGATCGCGGTCACCGGTTGGCTGCTCAAAGCAGGCGTGTGGCAGCTGTTTAAAGGTTAAGGTTTATAGACCAGTGGTCGATGCCAAATAATATTTTTCCAAGCGGTTGGGCACTGATATTTTTGAGTAAAGTTGTTATCTTATTAGCTGGGGAATGCAACTTTAACCGCTTAGCTATTTCATGCCGATTAAAAATTCAAAGCACCACGTAAACTTCAAAAACCTTGACTCTGAGTTGCAGTTCATAAAATAACAAAGGTGGTCTGAGCGTTCCACACTGTGTTAAAGTTTGCTTTTTCTAATGGGGTACACCCGTAGTAGATAAGGTGATGCTGCGAAAGACCGCCAGACTTGCCAATGAAGTATAAGGAATAATAATGTTTGGGTTTGGAAAAAAGAAGTTGTTTGAACAACATCAAAGAAATCTATTAACCTGCCTACTATTTGGGGAATTTGCGTTAAACTCTGCTGAGGAAAGCGCTAATAGTGATCAAATTGAATTCTGGGAAACTAAAATTGGAAAACTCAGGCGTTTGCAGGGTGCCAGCTTGAGGACTGGTGGCATTTTGGATAAAAATGACGCAACTTTTGTTGATACGTTTTTGGAAAAATGTGAAGCGACATTTTATGAAAGTGGCGGGGGCGGAGAAAAAAGTTTTGAAGAGACTTTTGCTCCTGAGGTAGGCTGGGAAGCTTACTTGGCCGATTTGAAAGAGCGCGTAAGCTGACTAATAATCTAACTCACCTGTCTGCTGTGGATAGGGTGATAACGCTCTGTTTTTGAACCTTTTCTTGTAAGCTATTAACGAAAATTCATTATGAAAGTCGGGCGCGCGGCGCGCACCCGACGTGGTAAAACGAATTGGTTACCTTAGGCTGATTTGTATAGGACGGGCGTAACTTGCAACTATTTTTCAGCTAAAAAGAAATCCACAGGTCCTTCGAAGCGTAGGAAGACAGTTGTGATTTCATCACTTGGAAAGCTATCTTGATGCACTTGCCCGCCGGCTTGGAACCAGTAATCTCCGGGTGTCTGTAGCGGTGCAGAGTCTGCATCGTTATTTTCGGTCCAGTGCTTTGAGGCCCCCTCAATGACGATGGCATGATATCCTGCGCTGTGGGAATGCATGGCGCCCGGGTACCTTGGCGGGAACCTTAGTAAAATAGAGGATGGGCCAGTTTGGGGATTGCCCGAAAGAACCGCAATTTCTGCGGGTCCGCCCATTAAAGGCGTAAATTCAGCATCTTGATAAGGGATGGCGACATGCCCGCTGGGTTCTTCCGCTTGAGACGCCGTTGTATGTAATACTATTGCCAGACAAAGAGAGGCAGCAATTGCAATTGTATTTCGAGCAAATGTCATAATAATCTTCCTTTTAATTCAATGGAATAAATCTACGGGTCATAAAAAACTCAACCAAAAAGTGTGTCTGTTTAGGTTAGCTATATGATTTTGTCAAATTGAATGTACCGCATGTCAGCTCACCTGTTGCCCTTGCAAGACGCGGCGTGGCGTACTTTTAAAAACCATATACAGCTGAGGGGGATGCATGGATGACGTGATTTATACTTCAGCAGCGCTGGTGTGAATGCGGTTTTCTACCAGCTTTTACAATGAGTTGAACATCAATTTGTCGGAGTGATTGTATGGGTGCACCTGTCGTTTTAGTGCCAATCTATGGGTTTTATAACCGAGATATGGCCCAGCTTAGCATCACGCTGGCCCGCTGTAATCAAGTGCAGGGTTTATATGGTCTTTGATTGAAAATATCCTCTATTTGCTGACTTTATAGTTTTTTACATCGTTGTTTATTGAAGAAATGTGAGCCTTTAATTCTGGCAGTGGCATCATACTTGATTTCAGTCCTAAGTATAAAAATTGGCCTGTATTAACGAAATCAATTCTACAGACTACACAGTTCATAAAACCCCTGTTAAAACTGGCTTATGAGATACCAAAACCATACATTTTGCTTGAGCGTTGCTGCACTGTTACTGAGTGTAACCTCAAGCGCAGCTGTGCCGCCTTGTCCCAATCCGCCAATCCATTTCTGGGATGCGTGTTTCGGGGCATTTATTTATCCGGGTCAGAGTTCTTATGAGGGTGAATGGGAGCTTGGCAAACACAGCGGGTACGGCACCTATAAATTTTCTAACGGAAATAAATATGTGGGCGAGTTCAAAGAAAATTTGCTCAATGGTCAGGGCACGTATGACTTCGCCAATGGAAATCAATATATTGGTGGTTTCTTGGAGGGCAAAAGACACGGTCAAGGCAGCTATATTTACGCCAATGGAAATAGATATGTGGGTGGGTTTGAAGAAGGTAAAAAAAGCGGATCCGGTGAATATGAATTTGCGAATGGCAACCGTTACGTCGGCGGATTTAAGTCTGATAAATTTGAAGGCTCGGGAACTTACGACTTTGCTGATGGCAATCAATATGTTGGTGAATTTCGTGATGGCAAAAAACATGGGCAAGGCACCTATGTTTGGTCAAATGGAAACAGATATGAGGGCGCTTATACGGCCGATGTTTTAAATGGTCAGGGGACTTTCACATTTGCAAACGGAAACCAATATGTCGGCGAGTTTGAAAATGGTCTCTTCAACGGAAGAGGCATATTCACCTTCTCCAATGGAAATAAATACGATGGATTGTTCAAAAATGATCGTTTCGAGGGTCTGGGCACTTATACCTTTGCCAACGGGAATGAATATGTTGGAGCGTTTCTTGATGATACGTTCAACGGAGAGGGCGCATACAGTTTTGCTGACGGAGCCAAATACGTCGGGCAATACGAAGCCGGGATCGCGAGTGGTCAGGGCGTCTATACTTATGCTGATGGTAGTGAATACCGCGGTGCTTTTATTGATGGAGCGCAGACGGGGCAAGGTGTCAGAATCTGGGGTCCTAAAACAAAACTGGCGGGTGACAGCTACGTCGGGGCTTTTGAACGCAATAAAATGGAGGGGCATGGCACTTACAGCTATGCCGACGGCACCACATACGTCGGTGATTTCAGGAACGGTTTGAAAGCGGGTCAAGGGACGAAAACTTGGGGGCCTAAAACAGAATTCGCTGGTGACAGATATTCTGGATCGTTCAAAGATGATAAGCAAAACGGGCGAGGGACTTATATTTATGCTGACGGAGGTAAATACGTTGGCGATTTCAGGGACGATATAAAAACTGGGATTGGCACCCAAACCTGGGGGCCGAAAACGGACTTGGCCGGACATAAATATGTCGGATCATTTAGAAATGGCCTTTTCAATAACAGGGGAACCTACACTTACGCGGATGGGACCACGTATGTTGGCGATTTTAAAAACGGGTTTCAGGATGGCCAAGGTACGAAGACTTGGGGGCCTAATACGCAATTGGCTGGATACAAATATATTGGGGCGTTCCAAGCCAACAAGCAGAACGGGGAAGGCAAATATACCTATGCGGATGGCACGATTTATATTGGTAATTTCGAAGATGATGTACAGGTTGGGCAGGGTGAAAAAACTTGGGGGCCGGGCACAAAATTTGCCGGTGATAAGTATGTTGGGGCGTTTGAAAACAATAAGTTAAACGGGAAGGGCACATATACTTATGCGGATAAAAGCACATACACAGGTGATTTTAAGGACAACATAAAATCTGGAAAAGGTACCAAAACATGGCCCAACGGAGATCAATATTTTGGCGCTTTCGAGCGTAATAAGCAAAACGGACACGGCAGGTTCACCCACGCCAATGGCGATGTTTATGTTGGGGCGTTCATAGATAATCTTTTCCATGGGCAAGGAACTTATACCTATGCCGATGGAAGCACATATGTTGGTGACTGGATTGATAATAAACCGCACGGGGAAGGGAGCTTTACTTACGCAAACGGAAACCAATACGTTGGCACATTCAAGCATGGTTTGAGAAATGGGTCAGGCACGTTGACGTTCGTCTCCAGCGGAGACAAATACGTCGGCGCATTTAAAGATGACAAAAAACATGGGCAAGGCACATACTCTTCCAGCAACGGGGATACATACGTTGGTGCCTTCGAGAATGAACTGTTTAACGGGCAGGGGACCTATACCTATGCAAATGGCAACCAATATGTTGGCGAATTCAAGGATGGAAAACGCAATGGCCAAGGCATTTCCATTCTTGCCACCAGCGGCAACAAGTATGAAGGGGCTTGGCAAGACAACAAGCAAAGTGGGCAAGGCACCTTTACATCGGCAGATGGCAATCAGTATTTCGGAGCTTTTGAGAATAACAGACAGACTGGGCAAGGTACGAAAACCTGGCCAAATGGCGACAAGTATGTCGGCGCATTCAAGGATAACAAACAAAACGGCCAAGGCACTTATAGCTATGCCAATGGGGATAAATACATTGGAGAATTCCTTGATGATAAAAAACATGGAAAAGGCACATTTACCTATAACAATGGTGACGTTTATGTCGGCTCTTTTCAAGGTGATGTTTCCGACGGCCAAGGTACGTATAGCTACCTTGATGGCAGTAAATATGTTGGGGCTTTTAAGGATGGCATAAAGCACGGCAAAGGTACGAAAACCTGGGGCCCAAAAACACTATTTGCTGGAGACAAATATGTCGGGGAGTTTGAGGCTGGAGAGTTTAACGGGCAGGGGACGTATACCTATGCAGTTGGTGATAAATATGTCGGTACTTTCAGGGATAATAAACCCAACGGGCAAGGTATTTTTTCGGCTATAGATGGTGCTGAATACGTTGGGGAATTCAGGGATGGCCTGTATCATGGCACGGGCACCCAAACTTGGGGGCCTGGCTCACACTTGGCCAAAGCCTCATACACTGGTGATTTCGCGAATAATAAGCAAAACGGGCAGGGCACCTTCACCTATGGCGATGGCACCATTTATGTTGGAACCTTTGAAAACGACATAATGACTGGCCAAGGCAAGAAAACCTGGGGCCCGGACACGAAGTTCGCTGGCGATAGTTATGTTGGAGCCTTCCAGAATAATAAAATGAACGGGCAGGGGACCTACACATATCGTGATAACACCACATACGTCGGCGCATTTATAGATGACAGGATGGTCGGGCAGGGTTCTAAAACCTGGGGGCCCGATACGACATTAGCTGGCGATAAATACGTCGGCGCTTTCAAGAACAACATGCTAAACGGGCAAGGCACTTACACCTATGCGGACGGTGCCGTATATGTCGGAAATTTCAAGGACAATGTGAAGACAGGCCAAGGTAAAAAAACTTGGCCAGATGGCAGCCAGTATGTCGGCGCATTCAAAGAGAATAAACAAAATGGCACAGGCACCTATACCTACGTGGACGGTACCACATATGTTGGGGATTTCATTGACGACGTGAAAACCGGTCAGGGCACAAAAACTTGGGGCGCGGAGACAGAGTTCGCTGGAGACATTTATGTTGGCGCCTTTAAGGAAAACCAAGAAAATGGCCAAGGGACATATACCCACACTAATGGCGACCAATATATTGGCGCGTTCAAAGACGGCAAACGTAATGGGCAAGGCATTTTTAAGCTGGCCTCTACTGGGGATATTTATGAAGGTGATTTCAAAGATGGCAGACAAAACGGGCAAGGTACTTATACCTTCTCCAATGGAGACACCTATATTGGGGCGTTAACAGATGATCTGTTTGATGGCCAAGGCACATATAATCATGTCAACGGTGACCAATATGTTGGGTCTTTCAAGCATGGGAAAAGGGCCGGAAACGGCCGTTTAACGCTGGCGGCCAGCGGCAGTACATATGTGGGCGATTGGCGAGATGACAAACGAAATGGTCAAGGCACCTATAGCTATGCCAATGCGGATCAATATGTCGGTGCATTTAAAAATAACAAGCAAAATGGCCAAGGTGTGTATAGCTTTGCCAACGGAGATAAATATGAAGGCGCGTTCAAGTTTGATCGTTTTAATGGTCAAGGGTCTTACAGTTATTCCGATGGCAGCACTTATGTGGGGGCATTCAAAGATGGTGCCCAGACTGGAAAAGCCACCAAAACCTGGGGGTCAAATACGGCATTGGCAGGTGATCAATATGTTGGTGACTTCAAAGATGGCAAAAAAGACGGTCAAGGCACTTACGTTCAAGCCGACGGAACCACTTACACCGGCGCCTTTGAAGGTGATTTAAGGGCGGGGCAGGGCACCATAATTTGGGGGCCTGAAACAGCGTTGTCTGGTGATAAATACATAGGTGACTTCAAGAACAACAGGCAAAACGGTCAGGGCACGTACACCTTTGCGGACGGCAGTATATACGTCGGGGACTTCACGGATGATGTTAAAACCGGTCAGGGCACGAAAACCTGGGGCCCCAAGACGGCATTAGCGGGCGATAAATACGTCGGTGCGTTTAAAAACAACAAACAGAACGGTCAAGGCACCTACACCTATGCGGATGGCAGCATATATGTCGGGGACTTTATGGATGACGTTAAAACCGGTCAGGGCACGAAAACCTGGGGCCCCAAGACGGCATTAGCGGGCG
>ERZ802830.3764-NODE-3764-length-12547-cov-9.0237_pt1 | contig 12547 bp, 10 predicted proteins | sample MGYA00345654_ERZ802830 | MGnify/ENA primary metagenome ERZ802830 (study PRJEB30503, sample SAMEA104212375) | marine metagenome | biome: Westerlies Biome; feature: [SRF] surface water layer (ENVO:00010504) within the epipelagic zone...; material: water... | reverse complement strand
TATTTAATAAGAAATGGATAGTTAATGGTTCCATTGGAGTTATAGAGTCAAAAAAAGATCAAGAAATTGAAGAATTCGAATTTACTACCCTGATTAAAAGAAAAAAAGTGGGTATTTCTAGTTTTTCTTTTATTAGGATAATTTAATTACTTCCTACCAAATAACTTTTCAATATCATTTATTTTTAGCTCAACATAGGTTGGTCTACCATGGTTACACTGTCCGGAGAATGGTGTCAATTCCATATCTCTTAATAAATTATTCATTTCTTCAATTTTCATTTCTCTTCCAGCCCTTATCGAACCATGACATGCCATAGATGAGCATATTTTATTAATATTTGTTTCAATGATTTCAGTATTACCTATTTCATTCAATTCATTAATGGTATCGATCACTAACTGTTTGATATTTGAATTAGATAGAATTAAAGGAACTTCTCTAACCAGAATAGAATCTTTACCAAACTTTTCAATAATAAGACCATAATTTTTCAAGATAGCTTGAAAAGTTGATAGGAGATCTAGAGTTAATGGATCAACATTAATTATTTCTGGAATTAATAAAATTTGTGTCTGAATATTTTTTTTAAAAAAATCTTTTTTTAATTTTTCATACACAATTCTCTCATGAGCAGCATGTTGATCCACTATCACAATACCATCATTAGTTTCAGAAATTATGTAAGTCTCATGATATTGACATTTAGCGTAACCCAATGGTAGGTCGATGTCTGGAATATCATGTGAGTTTTTGATAGAGTTTCTTTTCAAACTATCATCAACATTACTTTTATTTTCTTCTATAATTTCATTGTCTTTAATTTGACTACTTTGAAAATTTATTTGATGACTTTGAGTATTAACTTTAAAAGATTCTATAGCTCTTATAGAGTTAGTTGTAGTGGCTCTATGACCAGCCATAGATAAAGTGGCTCTAATTGAACTTATTAATGATGATCTTAAAATATTAGAGTCTTTAAACCTCACTTCATTTTTTGTGGGGTGCACATTAACATCAATATCCTCATGAAAAGTTTCTATAAAGATTATGACTTGCGGGAATCTATCATGAGATAAAAAGTCTCTGTATGCTGCCTTCATAATTCCATGAAGTTGTTTATCCCCTATTGAACGATTATTAACAAAGAAAAATTGATTAGTACTATTTGAAAAATGAAATGTTGGCAGGCTTATTAAACCAGTAAAAATAAAGTTTTCTCTCTTTTGTTCAAATAAAATTAGGTTTTTTTCAAAAATTTCTCCAAAAAGATCAATAACTCTTTTTTTTAAAAGATCAGACTTTGTTGATTTTTTAATTGGTTTTGTAGCAATTATATTTTTATCTTCACTAAATAAATTAAACTCTACCTCAGTATTTGCTAATGCAAGTTTTTGAATAGTCTTCTTGATTAAAATATTTTCATATTTTTCAGATTTTAAGAACTTTAGTCTTGCAGGCGTAGAAAAAAAAATATCCTTTACAATTACAGTTGTGCCAGTTGGTCTATTTGATAGCTTATTATGAACCAACTCACCAGCAGAAATGTATAACTCTGAACCGACGTTATCACTATTTGTTTTTGAAATAATTTTAAATTTTGATACTGAGGCAATTGATGGGAGTGCTTCTCCTCTAAAACCAAGAGTTTTTATTGAGAATAAATTATCATCAGTAAGTTTTGACGTTGCATGTCTTTTGACAGATAGTGGTAACTCTTCATTACTAATTCCATTTCCATTATCAACAATTTTTATTTCTGTTTTTCCCCCATCTCTTATGAAGACATCAATCTTTGTAGCTTTAGCATCAAGGCTATTTTCAATAAGTTCCTTTACCGCTGAGGCAGGTCTCTCAAGAACTTCTCCTGCCGCAATCTTATTAATGAGTTTTTCAGAAAGAAGTTTGATTTTTTCCATGATTTAAGTACTTGATAGCTAGTTTTTTTCCTTCTTCAACTGCAGGTTGATCAAATGGATTTACTTCTAAAAGATAACAAGTGAAAATAGTTTCTAAAAAAAAATGCATTAATAACGAACCGATTGTTTCTTCTTTATTAGATTCTAACTCTATCATTCTAATAGGTATATTTTTTTTTTTCAAAGTTTCAAATGTTGCTATAGTCTCAGCTGTTAATAAATCGTTCATAGTTTTTTTATGTAGATTCTTATAGATAAAATTCTTTGAAACTCGACAATTAAGTTCTCTGGATTTTTTTTTATTTTTAAGGCTAATTATAGTAATGAACTTATCTTTTGGTCCATCTAAATATAATTGTAATTGACTATGCTGATCAATAGTTCCTAAACCACTAATTGGTGTTGAGCCTTTTCCGTCCTTTCCTAAACTCTCCCCCCACAATTGTCGGAACCACATTGAAAAATTTAATAATGAATCAGAATATGGCATCATAATATTTTGATTTATACCCTGTTTAATTAAATTATAATTATTTATAGCAGCTAAAGCCGGTGGAAATTCATGAATTATCTTAGCTTTCATCATCTGATTAAGGATTTTTGCTCCTCCCCCACGGATCTTTTCACTACTTAAATTTGATAATTCTGCAGGGACCATACCAACTAGTGAGAAAATAGAATATCTTCCACCAATTAGTTTACTATGCTCATAGTATGAACAGTTCAATTCCTCTTGAATACGCTTTAAAGTACTATTTTTATTCTCTGTAATTATATATAAATTTCTAGAAAAACCCTTAACAATATTTTTAGAAAAATCTTTGATCAAAAAAAACTGACTAAGAGTTTCTATTGTTTCACCGGATTTTGAAACAACTACAATTCCTGTCTTTTTAAGATCAATATTATTAAGCAGCTCTATGATTGGTTCTGAATCAATATTTTCTATAAAATAAACTTTTGGACTATTAGTATTTATGAAGAGGTTATTTTTTATCGCATATAATGTTTTTCCTCCTAAACTAGACCCTCCGGTTCCTAAAAATAAAATTGTTTCAAAAACTCTTAATTCTTCCGATATCTGCTTTATTATTTTTTTTTGAGTTTCATCGTTTACAATAGATAAACATTCTAACTTTTTAGCTTTAAATTCATCTATAACTTTTAAATAAACTTCTTTTAATTTTTTAACATCTTTTGTTGCATCTAAATCACCATTGAAATTATAAAATTCTTGTTTATAACTCATTTATCTGGGTTTCCAACAATTGCAAAAAAAAGTTTCTTTTCATCAAAAAAATTTTGACTTACTTCATTGATATACTCAACACTTAAATTTTCAATAATTTCCTTCCTTTTTGTAAAATAATCAATTCCTAAATTATATTTTTGTACTACTTGTAATAATGATGCAATCGATAAGGTACTAGTATAGTTTCTAGAAAAAGACCCTATAAAATATGATTTGGCAGCACTTAATTCTTCTTGGGTCACTCCCTTATATTTTGACTCTTTCCATTGTTTTTTTACTAAATCTATTGTTTCTTGTACTGAATCATTTTTTGTTTGAAACCCACCTAAAATTATTCCATCATTAAGAAAAGGGATCAAATAAGAGTATATAGAATAAACTAATCCTCTTTCTTCCCTAATTTTTTTATATAGTTTTGACTGAAAACCACCTCCACCTAAAATATAGTTTGCGACTCTTATTGCAAAGTAATCATTATCATTTCTCATTAAACCATGATGACCAAAAATCACTGATGTCTGAGGAGTTTCTATACGTTTTGTATAAGTTCCCTTATTTAATTTTGAAAATTTTGGAATATAAAAATCTTTTTCATTCCCCTCCTCAAGCCGAGATAAAGTAGAATCGACTAATTTCTTCAATTCTTCTTTCTTTATATTTCCAGAAATGCCTATTACCATGTTAGATTTTGTAAAATACTTCTTGGTATAATTTACAAGGTCATCCCGATTGATCTTAGACACTGAATCGGTGGTTCCTAATTCACTCTTTGAAAAATTATGGCCAATATAAAAATTCTCATCAAAAACCTCAGATGAAAGCTGTTGAATATTAGATTCATTAATTCTAAGATTTGCATTTATTTGATTTCTTACTTTCTCAATTGAATCTAAAGAAAAAGCAGGTTTTGTTATTGCTTGTCTTAAAAGACTAAAACTCTCTTCTTTATTCTTCGAAACTGTCTGAAATGTTATGTTAAATTCGTCTTTACTAGTTGATATATTTAGCTTCATTCCTAAGGATTTTACTTTTTCCTGAAATTCCATCGCATTCATATCTTCCGACCCTTCGTCTAGCAGTGCCGCCACAAAACTTGATGTTCCTTCTTTTCCTTTTTTATCGAAGTAACTTCCGCCTTTAAAACTTATACTCATGCTAATGATTGGAACAGAGTTATCTTCTATAAACCAGAATGAAATACCATCCTTAGTTTTTAAATCTAACACCTCCAGAGACCATAATTTACTTGGAAATATGAAAATGATGAGGATAAAAAGTTTTGTTACGAATTTCATCCTAAAATTCCCGTAACATAATTTTTATTATTCAAAAATTTTTCTAAAGCAGTTTTAACATCTTTAATGGTTAAATTTTTTAGATTTTCATTCCAATTTTCAATCTCATCAAGACTCATTCCTATTGTCAATGCTTCACCAATAATTTGAGCTGGTTGAAAAGAACTATCTCTTAAATAAATAGCTTCATATTCGTAATTATTTTTTTGTATTTCAAATTTTTCTTTTGTAATTTTATTATTTAATGCATCAAACATTTTTTCATCAATTAATTTCTCTAATTCTAATATTTCAATATCTTTATTGGGTATTGCATAAAAATAAACTGTTCCCTTATCTCTAGTCATTCCTTGATAGTAACCACCGATCGCTGATACTATTTTTCTTTTTTTTACAAACTCATCGTATAAGATGCTTGTACTTCCACCAGCTAGGATTTTTAAACCTATATCTAGAGCAATTCCCTCTTTAATAGATTCTTTGTAAGAGGAAACTTTGTAAATTCTTTTCCAAATTTTTTGTTTAATATCAGGGTTATTGTATGTTATTCTTGAGTTAGTTAATATTTTTGGATCTGATAGTGATAGCCTATCAATAGATTTCATATTTGACTTTATTTGTCCATAATACTTTTTAGTCAACTTTTTTGCTTTTTCCAAGCTTATGGCACCAGAAAGAACTACTGTTGCATTATGTGGAACATAATATTTTTTATAAAAATTGAAGATATCATCGAATTTTAAAGATTTTATTTCATGTTCCCAACCTATTATCGGTGTACCATAAGTATGATTAGGAAATAAACTTTTTCTCAGTGATTCGTCAAGAATTGATGGTGGTCTGCTATCGATTCTTTGGTATCTTTCCTCTAATATTACCTTACGTTCAGTTGAAACTTGTTCTTTTGTTAGGGTCAAATTTTGCATTCTATCAGCCTCAAGCTCTATTATCTGCTCTATTTTTTCAGATGGTATCGTTTGATAATATGCAGTATAGTCAAAACTCGTAAAAGCATTTTCACTTCCTCCATTTGAAGAAATAAATTTAGAAAAATAATTGTCGGGAAAATTTTTTGTACCCTTAAACATTAGATGCTCTAAAAAATGTGCTAATCCACTTTTTCCATAACTTTCGTCAACTGAACCCACATTATACCAGATCATCTGAGTTACAACTGGAGCTCTATTATTTTCAATTAGAACTACTCGTAAACCATTATCTAGAAAAAATTCTTTTGAGTCGAATATTTTTGGAACGACATGAAAAGATTGTAAAAAAATTAAAAAAAATAAAACTAGAAACCTTATTCTCATTATTTCAATATGGCATCAAAAAAAATTGTTTCAATAAGTCTTATAGAAATGTAACTCTAATGTAATTATAATTATTATATTTTAATTTCACCTAACGGTTGGAACTTCATCAGTTGCCTGGATTGATTCATAATCATCATCAATTAAATCATATGAATTTAGATCTTGAAAATCTAGATTATTTTGAAAAGTACTGCCCTGAAACTGGACATTATTTTGGTTTTGAAAGTTGTTATCTGGAGTATACCTTCTAGAAAAATTATACCCCTTATCATATATTGGTCTATAATATATATTTCCTTGTCTAAAACTATTCACCGAATTCTCGTAAACCCATTGGCCAAGTGTAAACCTTCTATTTCTGCTAAATTTCTCAATGGAGTCCGATGGAGAAGTTGATAATGGCAATTCAACTCTAGGTGCCATAATATTTTGTGTTCTTGGTTGCACAAACTGTCTGTTATCTATTCTTTCCTCAGAAAAATCTAAGTTTTCTTGAATGGTATTGTTTCTATCCTGATATGAATTTCTATTGCTTTCCATGGGCCTTGATTCAAAATCTGGTGGTAAAATTAATTCTGGCGTTTCATTAACTAGATCATCTTCCATTGTTGGCTTTGTGATACCACTTGCAATCTTAAAAGATTCACATGAATTTAAGAAAAAGGTTAGGATTATCATTATCTTTGTTATTTTTTTTTTACTAATCAAAGTCATCACATTTATATCCACCGTTCATATAATCAGTCGCAACTCTTATGCAATTATTCTCAATACCAAAAAGTTCCATCTCTTCTTCTTCGCTCATAATTTCATTCATTGGGATCTGTGATTCTGTTTCCATTATCTGATATTGGTTTAAGTTAGTTATATCACTATTCATAGTCTCAAGATTATTTAAAGGTTCGTTTCTATAGGGTCTACTGTAAGAATTATTATTTTGTTCAATTGAATATTGAGGGAAGGGTGGCGGTGGCGGTGCTGGCAAAGGTGTGCCATTAGGTCCTACAAAATAATATTGCCTAGCACTTCTATAAATAGGATCACTATATCCACCATAGAATTGATTAGGAGGAGAGGGCATATTTTGTTGATACATCATCTGATTATTATCAGATTGATTGTTTGGTTGATTAGCAAACTCAGGAACTTGATAAGCATCTTCAACAATTATCGCTTCGCTCTCTTCAGGCTCTTCATCTTCCCAAAAAAACACAGAATCATATACATAATCGCTCGCATCTTTTACTGAATCCCAACTTGACTCAATAGTTGAACATGAATTTAAAAAGAAAAGTGATACCACAAGCAATATGTAGTTTTTTTTAAATTTTTTGTAAAATAAAAGACTTTTAAACATCAAGTGCACTAAATATAGTTAAAATTATATAAATAAATCATATATTTTGTTATAATTCTTAATATTGATAACATTAGTTTTGTTAATTTAAAAGATTATTTTAATTTTTTAATTTTAGTTGTTTTAGTAAAACTCGATATAATGTAAATGAAAGCGCCCAGAGTTATAAAGGTATCTGCAATATTAAAAGCTGGCCAATGGAAGTTGGTCCAATGAAAGTCTATAAAATCAATGACATATGAATTATTAATTCTATCAATCCCATTTCCAATAGCTCCTCCAAGAACAAGACTCAGCGAAATTATCTCAATTTTTATAGAAGATCTCCAAATCCAAAAGAAAATAAAAACACTAACAATCAAAGACATTATTCCTAAATAAAATGAAATATTAAGTTCCGAAAGCAAACCAAAACTAATCCCTTTATTAATCACATAAACTATATTTAGAAAAGGAAATATTTGAATGCCAAAATAAAGTTCATTAGCATTTAGGCTGATTAAATGTTTCGTGTATTGATCTAGAGTTATAATTATTACTGAGAGGCAATAACAAATTAAATGAAACTTCCTATTTTGAAACCTTAATAACTTCATCACACCTATTACAAATTAATTCATTTTCTTTCGCCTTAAAAATTTTCCAACACCTCTCGCATTTCTTTCCATCTAAAAGTTCAATTTTTATTGAAATATTTTTATCTTCTTCAAACTGAATAAAAGTTTCGTCTTTTTTTTCAACAATGATCGCTTCGGAAACAATTAAAATATCGCTTAAATTAACTTTTTTTATCACATTAAGGTACGATACATCTGCCAAAAAAATAGATGCTTTTGCTTCAAGACTTGATTTTAGAATTTTTTGATCTCTATTTTTCTCTATTACATTACTAACCGCTTTTCTTATATTCTTAATAATTATCCAATCTTTAGATAAATTTTTATTATCCCAAGTATCGGGTAAATTACGGTAAGGTATAAGATGACAACTATTTTCAGTTTCTATATTATTTTGTTCCAACCAGCATTGCCAACTTTCTTCAATAGTAAAAACTAAAACTGGAGAAAGCCAATTTATCAGAGTTTTAAAAACATCAACCATTACTGTTCTGGTAGAATTTCTTTTATATGAATTAATAGGCTCACAATAAAGTATATCTTTTCTTGTATCAAAGAAAAGACTAGAAAGCTCATTATTACAAAAATTCGCAATTAATTGGAACGCTCTGTAAAAATTATATGATCTAAAACTTTCAAGTACAATTTTATTAAGATTATATAGTTCATATCTGATATATTTTTCTAGTTCTGGAAGTTCGTCATGTTTGACTTTCTCTTTATTTTCATCCCAATTCTTAAGGTTTCCGAGAAGAAATCTTAATGTGTTCCTTATTTTCCTATAAATTTCTGTTTGACGATTTAAACTTTCGTAACTTATTTTAAGATCTTCATTATAATTACTAGTTGCAACCCATAATCTTAATATATCGGCTCCATATTTTTTTACTACATCATCAGGTGAAATGACATTTCCTAGAGATTTAGACATTTTTTTTCCCTTTTCGTCTAAAACAAAACCATGAGTTAGAACAGATTTATAAGGACTTTCATTGTAAATCGCACACGACTCTAAAATTGATGATTGAAACCAACCTCTGTGTTGGTCAGATCCTTCTAAATATAAATCGGCTTTTTCAAATATTTCCCTATTTTTCAGAACAAATGCATGGCTCGCTCCAGAGTCAAACCAGACGTCTAAAATGTCGGTAACCTTTGTGTAATCATCAGGGTTATAATTAGAAGTTAAAAATACTTCATTCCTCCCCGAAAACCAAATATCTGTTCCATGTAGTTTTATTAATTCAATTATTTTTTTATTAACCTCTTTATCTAATAAAGGTTTATTATTTCTCTTATCTAAAAAAATAGTAATGGGCACACCCCATGATCTTTGCCTTGAAACACACCAATCAGGTCTTTCACTAACCATCGATGTTATTCTATTTTTACTACCCTCTGGAATCCAATTTACTTTTTTAATCTCCGCCATAACAGAAGAACGTAAATTTTTTTCATCCATAGATATAAACCATTGAGATGTTGTTCTATAGATTAATGGGGCTTTTGACCTCCAAGAATGAGGATAACTATGATTTAAGTCATTGCAATAGATCAACATTTTAAGTTCCATTAACTTATCTATGATTAATTTATCAGCCTTAAAAATATGTACTCCAGAAAAAACAGGAACACTATCAAAATAGACACCTTTCGGGTTAACTGTATCAGGTATCTTGATATTAAACTTTTTACCTAATTCAAAATCTTCGATTCCATGTCCAGGTGCAATATGGACGAAGCCAGTTCCTGTTTCATTCGTAACATGCTCACCTTTTATCAAAGGAACATCATAATCATAACCCATAGAAAAAAAGGGATGTTCACATATTATATTATCTAGTTCATTTGCTTTTAACTCTTTCAAAATAGTAAAAGAATTAACTTCATGGTCATTACAAAACTTTTTGAAAAGCAATGAAGAAAAAATTAACTTCTCACCTTTTTTAAAGTTAATATTTGTATAATCTTTATCAAAAGATACTATCACATAGTGAAAATCATCAGAGAAAGCAATTGCCCTATTTCCAGGTAGGGTCCATGGTGTTGTAGTCCATATTGCTATATTCGCATCTTTAAATAAGTTTTCTTTTGCATTTTTTATTTTAAATTTTACGAAAATTGAATTAGATTTTTTTTCTTGATATTCTATTTCAGCTTCGGCTAAAGCAGTGCTTTCTACTACTGACCACATAACTGGTTTGTGCCCTAAATAAAGTCTTCCATCCATTAAAAATTTTATTAACTCAGAAACTATTATTGCCTCAGCTTCATTTGTCATAGTTGTATATTTTTTTGTCCAATCACAGTTAATTCCAAGCCTTTTAAATTCGTCTGTTTGTATTTCGATCCATTTCTCTGCAAATTTTCTGCATTCATCTCTAAATTTCAATTGATCTACTTCATCTTTATTTTTTCCAGACTTTCTATACTTCTCTTCTACTTTCCATTCAATAGGAAGACCATGACAATCCCAACCAGGAATATAATCAACATCAAACCCCATTTTAGAATAAGCTCTACAAATTATATCTTTTAAAATTTTATTAAGCGCATGTCCTAAATGTAAATTTCCATTTGCATATGGAGGACCATCATGGAGAATAAATCTTTTTTTATTTTTATTATTATTTTTTATATTATTTTGAACGTTAATCTCTTCCCAAAATTTTATCCATTTTGGTTCATTTTGACTAAGGTTAGCTCTCATTGAGAACTTAGTTTCAGGTAATTGAATTGTATTTGAAAATTGATTCATGAGAGATTTTTATTTACAAAATTTAATATCTTTTTTTATTTGTTTTTTAAGTTCTTCAATATTACTAAATTTTTTTTCTTTTCTAATAAAGGATTTAAAAACAACTTCAATAGATTCTCCATAGATATCTTGATTGAAATCAAAAATATAAATCTCAAGAATTGGGAAAGGATTCTTAAAAGTTGGTTTTATACCATAATTTGCAATTCCTTTGAAAGAAGATTTAGAAATATTCGTTTTTAGTTGGACTGATACTTCATAAACACCAAAACAAATATCACAAAACTTCCTTATATTCAGATTTGCAGTCGGATATCCAATTTTTCTTCCCATTTTCCTTCCTTGAATCACTCTAGCTCTTACAGACCAATCCCTTCCTAAAATCTTTTTAACTTTTTTTAAGTTTCCTTTAGATAGAAACTTTCTTACTTGAGAGGATGAGAAGTCATTTAACTCTTTTTTCTTAAATTCTTCTACTACAGTACATTTAAATTTATTACCTTTTGTAGAAAAGTTTTTTAATAGTTGGGTATTTCCTTCTTGCTTATAGCCAAAAACAAAGTCGAACCCTGTAACTACGTGGCTTGCTCTCAATCTATTTACTAATATATCGTTGATAAATTCGGTGGCAGTAATTTTTGAAAATTCATAATCAAATTTAAAATTAAAATAATAATTTACTTGCTCATTTCTAATTAATTCAAATTTCGACCTAAATGGTGTAATTCTAAACTTACTATTTCTTCTATTAAAAAAACATTTCGGGTGTGGTTCAAAAGTTAAAATAGAAAGTGGTGATTTATCTCGTTTTGCCAAATTTCTTGCTACTTCAATAACTGATTTGTGACCTCGATGAACACCATCAAAATTGCCGATTGCTACAACTGACTTTAATGCATGAGTTGGCACATTATTTGTTCTTATTAATCTCATTTATTTTTTTTAGACATGACTAAAATTTCAGCTTCACCCTTCAAAATTTTTTTTCCATCTTTTTCACAAGAAGTATTGAGTATTACACGTTTTTTTTTAACATCTTTAGATAGAACTGAAACTCTAATAGTAATTGTTTCTCCTATAAACACCGGTGCTAAAAATGATAAAGATTGATTAAGGTAAATACTTCCAGGTCCAGGTAATTTAGTTCCGATTACTGTCGAAATTAAACTGGCGGTTAGGAACCCATGTCCTACTCTTTTTTTAAAAATTGTTTCTTTCGCAAACTCTTCACTTGTATGGACAGGGTTATTATCTCCGGTAACGGCAGAAAAAAGAATGATATCCGATTCTGTTATTGTTTTTGATATAATTGCTTCTTGTCCTATTTCTATTTCTTCAATACACAAACCACGTAACTTTTCATATTCTTCATATTTCATTGATTTTTCTCCTTACAAATTTAAACTAATTTAATTGTAAATAGTATAGTGTATAATAAATTAATTTTTCAATTATAGTACTTAATTAAATAATGACCCAGTTATTAAAAATTTCATGTGTGTTATTGGGGATTTCGTTTTCTCTAAGATTACATACACCAATAGCTTTTGGTCTGTGTGTTCTTTTTTCTTTTTTAATAATTATTTTTGAAAAAAGAAGAAGAATCTATAATTGGATTTTAAGGGCAAAAGAAAAAAGATTAGTTTTTCTTTTAACAATTTTATTTTTTTCATTTAGTCTTAGTTCTATAAATTCAATTGAAGTTTTTAGATCAATCCCCGTAATTTGCTATCTTTTTATATATATGTTTTTTTCTTACATTTTGTTTTGTTTTTTTAGAGAAAATAATCACGCCTTGATCATTACTTGCTCATTTTTTCTTATTTCAGTTTGTTTTTCTGCAATTCTCGTCAGTTCGTATAACTGTTTGGAATATCTATCAATTCCTGAATGGTATATCAATGAATTTGGAGAAAAAGTGTCAGGGATTGATCTATTCTGGGCGGGAGAAGTTCGAAGATTCAAAGGTTTTTCAAATTTATTGGTTTTGCTAATTTGTCTTTGCCCATTCTTTGAAAAAAAGATGGGTAATA